>OGOO01000414.1_pt1 | contig 52024 bp, 81 predicted proteins | sample 1552651 | NCBI WGS metagenome assembly OGOO01 (sample SAMEA2580118, study PRJEB22360) | human gut metagenome | biome: human gut; feature: human-associated habitat; material: faeces | place: Denmark | collected 2008/2010 | reverse complement strand
AAAAAAATTGACAATATTTGATATTTAATACTTATATTTATATCATTTTTATCAGTTGATGCGCTAAGAGATGTAGTACCTATCAATAATTCATTCATAAATATGCTTCTCTTTATACCAATAATCATACCGCATAATATCGATTTAATACTAAAAATATCTTTTAAATATATCTTTATAGAAAAAGACAATATATCATAATTATTAATAATTCCATAAAGACAAATAATTATAAAGAATAAACACATTATTGGTACTATCTTATTCATAATATTTAATATTTCTTTTATTTTTAGATTAATTGTCACTAAAAGAATAATTAGAAAAACTATCAATATTAACTTTTTACTTATGTTAACATTTAATAATATCATATTACTTATTGTATTCATCTGTATCATTTGAAACATAAATGTGTAAATTAATAATAAAAGTATAAGTGATATAAAACTAAGTAACTTGTTTTTAACGATAAAGTTTGGCCCACCTATATAATCATTATTAAGTTTAACTCTATTATTTCTTCCAAGATATGCTTCATAATAAATAATTGATGTGGTTAAAATAGAAAATAATATTATCCATATCACAGATGAAAATCCACCTATTATTATTGATGATGTAGTGCCTATTATTGAACCTACTCCTACTTTAGTACCAAGTGTTAAATATAAAGATGTTTTATCATTTCTAATTAAATCTTTAATGTTAATTTTATAATTTTGAAACTTTAATTTTACTGATAAATAAACTGAAAAACAAAATAAAAATATTATTAATATTGTCCACATACTAATAATATTTTATATTTATTTTATTTATGATAAGTTTCATTATTTATTATTTTGAAACTTCTATATATTTGTTCTAGTAATATACCTCTAAATAATCCATGAGGAAATGTAAGGTGTGAAAATGATAATTTCATGTTACATTTATCTTTAACAATGTCTTTTATACCATCACTTCCACCTATAATAAATGTAATAGTGCCATATCCATTTATAAATGTATTATTTATTAAATTAGATAATTCTACTGAGGTATATTCTTTTCCATTTATATCCATACATATATTATAATCTTTATCGTTTAAATGACTTAGTATTTCATTTGATTCACTATCTATACCTTTATCTTTAAGTTCTATTATTTCTATTTTATGATATTTTGATATTCTAGTTTTATAATCATTTATTAAATGATTTAAATATTTTTCTTTTATTTTACCAACACATATTATTTTTATCATATTATTTACCATAACAAGGATAGGCAGTTTTATAGTATATTGAGAATGGATTTATGTTATTACCATTTTTAAATACTCTAAAGTCAAGGTGCACTCCTGTTGCTGAACCTGTACGTCCCATGATACCTATTAATTGTCCTTTTTCTACATGGTCACCAACTTTAACAAGTGATTTTGCTAAATGCATATATTGTGAAACGTAATTATTAGCATGTTCTATCTTAATATTATTACCTGCTCCTTGGTGATATCCATTATCATTAAATGCAGAAATAACTGTACCACTTTGTATAGCATATATATTTTTACTCTTAGTACCAGTTATATCAAGTGCTGCATGGAAATGATATTGTCCTCTTATTGGATGGTTTCTATATTGATAACATGAACTAATTCTATATGGCTTACTTGTTGGCCATACCCAATATGTAGAGTTACCAACATAATAAACACCTTTAGCTCCAGCGACTACTATTTTTTTAGTTGGCTCTGTTATAACATCTTCACTAACCATTTGTGAATCTAAGATAACTCCATTTGATTCTTTAGTCGCATAAACTACTTTTGAAAGTCCATTTGAACCCTCTTGTTTAACATATGTTTCTTCTACTGATAATTTATTATCATATTGTATTTCAGTATCATATTCTACTTTTTGCATTTCTGTTTCAAATGATTCAACTATTATATTTGATACTGGTTCAATAGCTGCGACTGTTACTTCTTGTCCAACAGCTAGTAAAGCATTTTCACCTTTGATATCTGGATTTGCTACTAAAAAGTCTTCTACACCAAGTTTATTATTATAAGCAATTGATTCAATTGTATCACTTGCTTTAACCTTATATGTTCCAGTTAAATTAGTAGTTCCAAATAAGAAATACATTTTTAAAGTATCTTTATCAGTTATTATATTTTCTTCTGTAGAAATATATGTTTTCTTAATACTTAAATCACTCTCAAAATAAATATCAGTAATACTTCTACCCTCTTCATTACTATCTTTCTCAACACCATTTAAATAATTATTATATTCATCTTCTTTTACAAATGATAATACAGTATTTTTAACAGCTTCATCAAGATCTTCTTTATGAAGTATATAAAACTTAGTCTTTTTATCGCCTTTCTTTACTGTTACTTCGTATCCTTCTATTGTAAAAGGATCAATATCATTTATTTCATCATATATTTGTTCAGAAGTCTTAAGATTAGTTTTATATGTTAAAATTTTCTCAACTTCAAGTCCTTCTGGAGGATATACTTTATCAACATTATATTTCTTTTTAATACCTTCTTGTTCTTTATCAATTAAATTATAAAGATCATCTTTTGAATTGATTAATCCTATCTTTTGACCACCTAAATATACTTGATAGAATTCATTTATCTTATCTTTTTTAGGTTCAAAAGTAAGTGTCATATATATTACTAATAATGACACAAATAGTCCAAATATAATTTCAGATATTGATATTTTATTATTCATTCTCTACTTCCTTATTTCTACTGGCATTTTCAAATGTACCTGTATTTAGCTGAAATATTAAATTAACACTTCCAGTTGAACCAGCTCTGTGTTTTGCTACTAAAAGTTCAATTGGTCTTCTTATATTACCATCATATTTACCATATTCTTCACTATGAAGGAATAGTACTATATCGGCATCTTGTTCTATAGAACCTGATTCTCTTAAGTCTGATAATTTTGGCTTACTATCGTTACCTTTTCTTTGCTCAACGCTTCTTGATAATTGAGCAAGGGCGATTATTGGTACATCTAATTCCATGGCCATTTTCTTTATATCACGGCTTATTTCACTAACTTCTTGTACTCTTTGACCAGCATATTTTGATGAACTTGATAATAATTGTAAGTAATCTATTATAACTAAATCAAGACCATCATCTGAATTTTTAAGTTTTCTACATTTTCTTCTTATTTCACTTACTGTAAGACCACCTGAGTCATCAATATAAAATTTAATATCAGATAGTTCACTCATCGCTTCATTAAATTTTTGTCTATCATTTTGTTTAAGTCTTCCTGTTTTTAATACATCTCCATCAATTCTACCAACACATCCAAACATTCTTTTTGCAATTTCATCAGCACCCATTTCTAGTGAGAATAATGCTACTGAATTTTTGTTATTTATTGCTGCGTTTAATGCTACATTTAATGAAAATGCACTTTTTCCACAACCTGGTCTTCCTGCGATAATAATAACTTGTTTCTTTTGAAGTCCTCTAGTCATTTCATCAAAGTCATAATAACCAGTTCTAATTCCAGTATAGTCTGATTTTGTTTGAGCTAAAAGTTCAAGATTCTTTTGTACTTCAGGTAATATATCTTGTATCTTCTGCATATCTCTACCTAGTTTATCATTATAAACACCTAAGATATTTCTTTCAGCACTTTCAACAATATTCTCTATACTATCATCTTCATTATAACACTCTTCTTGTATTCTGTCAGCCTTCTCTATTAAATTACGTAAAACACTTTTTTCAAATATTATTTTAATATAATAATTTAAGTTAGCTGTTGATGGTACTGAATTTATTATTTCAGTAATATATTCTACCCCACCAACATCAGATAATAATTTATCTTTATCAAGTTCATTACATATTGTATTAACATCAACAGGTATATTGTTTTGATGTAATGTTCTCATTGCTTTATATATAGTTCTATTTTTTGGATCATAGAACATTTCTTCACTAACTTCATCCATAATTTTATCAAGCGCAGTTCTATCTAAAAAGCCACATCCTAAAACAGATATTTCAGCTTCTACATTTTGCGGTGTCTTTCTAAGTTCGTTTCTAGCCATAAATACCTCCCTATAGGCTTGATAATTTTACATTAATATTGAATGATACTTCTTTATGTAATACTATTGTTACACTATGTACTCCAAGAGTATTAATATCATTACTAATAATCACTTTCTTTTTATCTATTTGATAACCCATCTTCTCAAGTTCTTCACTTATATTCTTAGAAGTAATACTTCCAAATACTTTTCCATTATTTCCTGTTTTAACTTTGAATTCTATCTCTTTATTTTGAAGTTTATTTTTAATTTTATTGCATTCATCAATAAGAGCTTGTTCATTATCTTCTCTTTCTTTAATTTCACTCTTTAAAATGCTAGCTCCCTTATCAGTATAAGGTACTGCTAACCCTTCAGCTATTAAGAACTTAGCATATCCATCTTTAACATCTTTAATTTCATCCTTTTTTGCTTGTTTCTTAACATCTTTAATAAAAATAACTTTCATAAAATTCACCTCCAACATTTAATGTAAAAATATTATACCACAGAGAAAAGTAAAAAAGAAGTTGTAAATCGTTAAAAAATATTATATACTTATTATGGATACTAAGGAGGATTTTTATGGATAATACTGAAACATTAAATAAACTAAAACAATTTGAATCTCTTATAAAAAAGTGTCTAACTGTTAAATTTGGAAAATTTTTACCTGAAAATAAAATAGCAATATTAAACTTTCAATCTTTTGTTGATGAAGAAATGATTAAACAATATGGTGATGACGATAACAAATTAAGAGGAGCAGTACTTAGAACTCTACTTGATAATATTGTTGATGTTAAATGTAAAAAGAGTTTAAAAGTTGAAGGTAAATTAGAAGAAATAGATTATGGAGAATATTTAGAAGAGGCTTTAGTTGAAGATTATGCTAGATATTTTTCACAAATGTATAAGTTTGGTATTGATATAAAACCAGACATGGAAGAACAATTAAAAGCAGTACAAGTATTAAAAGAAAAATTAGGTCAAGACTTTGATAAATTAGTTTTAAATAACGATGCTAATACGTTACTCGCAATTGCTGGTAGCCCTGAACTAATTGCTAAAGCAGATGAAGATGCTATCAAAAGACATATAGATATGTTAAAAGAAGCAGATAGTATAAATGATAAAAATACAAATGTTAATGAAAAACTACAAAATAGTTTTGAAAAAAAAGGTCAAATAAACATAATATATTTAAAAGGAAAACAATACGTTAAATATGTTGATAGTAATGATGTAGTTCATTTAGTTGAAACTGAAAATGAGAAAAAAGTTTCCAAGCTATATAAAGAAAAAATAAAAGCAGTTGGTATTGGTAATAGAATTAATCCAGAAGATTTCTTTAAAGAATTAACTTCAATAACACCAGAAATAAACTTAACTGCTACAAAAGATGTAGAACCTGAATATGTTAATCATGAAGAAGTAAATATGATATCATTTATACATAGTGCTTCACCTTATAGAGATGATATTAAAAAAGATAAAGTAACTCATAGTGATGATGCTAGTATACATGTTCTTGAAGGAAGTAATGACGTAGTAGTAACTGACATCGGATATAATGATACAGTTAAATCACAAGTAGTAGCAAGTAACAATAATGGCATTTCTGATAGTTTTTCAATGACTTCGCCACAAAAAGCAGAAGATAACAGCGATATCATATTAAGTCCTGAAAAATATGAAGAACTATGTGAAAGTTTCAAAAGTGGTAAAAACTTAACATTAGAAGAATTAAGAGCACTTAAGAAATATGAAGAAATGTACATGAAAGAATATGGAAATGCACCTAAAGATAATATTGGAACACAAGAAATTGAAGAAAAAAGAATCGATTCGCTAGAAGAAGCAGGACCTGTTCTTAGAATGAATAGTGGTGATAAAAGATATGCAGGTTACACTAATAAATACTTTGTAGCTTACATAATAATAATGACAATATGTATTGGAATAATATTAGGCGCAGCAATATTTAAAATATTACATTAAAAGAGTTAATAAAAAATTAACTCTTTTTCTCTTGATATACTATCATTGCCGAAAAACAATATACTTGTTCTTCTCCAAATATCGACACAGCAGTTCTAAATTGTATTTCGATTATCTCATTCAAAGTCGATTCTAAAAATTCATTTACGCTCCTTTCTAAATCTTTTTCATGACTTTCATCAATTATTTTAACCTTCATTTTATTCACCACTCATATTTTATAATAACGAATAAAAAAATAATGTCGAATTAACATTATTTTTTCTTTTTTTCTTCTTGAACTCTTTTTCTTATTTCATCAAGTATTATAGTATTAGTTTGTTCTATACCTTTATCAGTTTTCTTTTTATTTAAACAAAGCCCAATAACAAATATATATGCTAGTATATAAAACCATAAAAGTAACATAACTATATTAGCAAGATTACCATACACTATATCATATCTTGCTACATTATTTATATAATATGAATAAATAGCTGTTACTATCAACCATGATATTGCTGTAAACAAAGCACCTTTACTTGTGTATTTACTTGGTATTCTCTCATCAGGAGCAATTGTATACACAACTTTAATAATAAAATATACAACAAGTAAAGATACAGGAACTTGTAAAATAATATAAAGTGCCCCAACTAGCTTATCATGAGTAGTAAATATATCAGTAAACATACCTATTACAGTTAATATAGATTTACCAAGAAGTGGAACTATTACAATAAACGCAAATAGTGAAATAATACATATTGCTAATATTATTGATTTAACTATTCTTTTAATTAAAGAAGCATTTTCTATATTAAATATTGTATTACTTGCTATTATAATCGCATTACATCCATTTATAACAACAACTAATCCTAATATAATTGTCATTAATGAATCAGCAGTTAACTGTGATGTAAATATTGGTTGTAATAATTCAACAACACTATTTGGAAATGTACTTGTTAAGAAATTATTAACAGTATCCATAGGTAAATTAAATGTTGCTAAAATGTAAACTATCAGTGTCAATATAGGTATCATTGATAAAAAGAATGAGTATGCTAAATTTCCTGGCAATATACTCAATTCTTTTCCAAATACTAAATTATATAATTCAATGAACTTATCTTTCATTAGGCATTACCCTTTGATTTTTTAATCATTAACAGTGAATCATTGATCGCATCATCTATTGTTGTTTGCTCATTAGTAATCATACTATATCCAATAGATACACCATAATCTTTATGAGGTAGACTAGATAATAATTCACGATTTAACTTATGAATATAAGACCCTATTTTCTTTTCATCATATCCTACTAGATAAATCATAAATTCATCTCCATCAGTTCTCATTATTTCTGAATTATCTCTTTGTGTTTTAATAAGAACATTTGCTACAGCTTTAATTTGATTATCTCCAGCTTCATGACCTTTTCTATCATTTAATAATTTTAATTTATTAATATCAATTACAACGATAGCTTGTGGATAAACTTTAGTACCTGACCAAAAATCAATATTATCATTTAAATAATTTCTATTTTTTAAATTAGTCATCGCATCAAAATAATAAAGTCTATCTTCTTTTTTAATTTTTTTAACGTAAAGTGATTTCTTCACTAAAGTATATATTATAAATCCAACTATTAAAGCACCAATTACAATATATAATAAATTACTTATTATAAAATTAAATAATCTATTATTTTTAAGTGTTTCAATTACTCCTACTACACTTTCATTTTTCATTTCATTTGAACTAAGAGTACTTAAATAGAAATCAAATAATTTATTAAATGCTGTATTAGATTTATTAAGTAAGAATGAATTATTTAATTTAACACTTTCTATTAATCTTATACTATAATTTTTAAGTGAAGAATCTTTATAATAATCATATACTTCTTTTTCTATTATAACTATTGAATCTTTATCAATATTTTTAATCATAGTTTTTACAGTAGCAAAATCTTTTATTTCAAATAAGTTTTTACTAGCCATATTATATTTAAGATTCATATTTGAAAGCATAGATACTTTCATATTTACTAAACTATATAATGAATTTACTACTATATTATTATCTACATGAGCAAGTACTACATATTCTGTAGGACCAAGTGTTCTACTACTTGTATAATTATCATTACTAAGAGAATAATAATTTAAAGCTAAATCAATTTTCTTATTAGATAAAGCATCATTTAGTTCTTTAGTATCTTTATATTCTATATATTTATATGTAACACCAGTCATATCAGCAAACTTACTTAAATATGTATTAGTAAGTCCTGTAAAATTACTTCTTATTTTACCTTCATATGGAAGATTTTCTATATATCCAACTATAAAGTCCTCATTAGTTATAGATTCTTTTTCAATTTCAGTATAATTTTTAGCTGTATAATATATATCTAAAAAATATTCATTTATATTACTTTTAGCTTTATTTTCCCATCTATAATAGAACTTCTTCATAATACTAACTAAATCAGCATTATCTTCTTCATTAAGTTCTAAACAATAATAAGAATAAAGTCCATCTAAATGATATACTATTTCATAATCATTAGTAACAATATCATTTATATATTTATACATTGGCACTATCATATAACTAATTGATTTATTATCAAATTCAGTTGAAAGTTCATTATATGAATTAAAACTTTTTATATTTATATTTTTATATGCTGTTAAATACAATGAAATAGTTTCACTGTCACTTTCAAGAACACCAACAGTCTTTCCACCTAAATCAGTTAATTTATTTACAGTATCTTTTTCACCAACTACAATAAAATGATCTTTATATATAACAATATCATCATTACCAACATAATTTTTATTTACAAGTTTTATATTTGATGTATCTGTAGTTACAATATTTAAATTAAGACCAGTATCCTCTTTTAATGCATTTAAATATTCATAATATACACCTTTACCATTATTAGAAAATATTGGAAGCGATGGCTCTACATATACATCGTATGTTGTATCAGTATTTTCACTTATCCATTTTTTCTCACTATAAGAATAATTATTTACAGTACTCGTTATATAATATAATGTACCAAGAAATCCTGATACTAATATAATTATTATCGCGAATACTATTATTATACTCTTCTTTTTCTTTTTATTATTTTTCATACTACCATACTACCTTTAAACTATTAGAACTTTTAGCTCCAAACAATGGAAAATTTTCATTTTCTTCTTCACCAGAATAAGTAAGTATAAAATGAACATCATAATATGTCAAATTATTTTCTCCTATCTTTTCTAGTGCCTTTTCTGCTAAAGACTTAGCTTCATTAACTTTTAATGATTCTTTAAAGTCTATATCAACATAAATAACTCTTCCCTCAGTATTCACTTTTACAGTTCCTACTTTTGAATTATCACTATATAATGATTTTATTTCATCTTGTAAGTTTGAACTTAATGGATAATTTTCTATTCCATTTAATCTATTTCCATATTTAGTTCCACCTGCACCAGCATAAAAGAATTTATAAAATAATATTCCTATTGCTATAATACATACTAATAAAATACCTAACAATACTAATAAAACTTTATTATTTCTTATTTTTTTGTTTTTTCCCATATTTAATTAAACACCTTCCTTGGTTTTTTTATATTATACAATATTTTATTCTTTATTTCCAGTATCCCCTATTATTTCATATAATTTTTCTTGATTCCATATAGGAATATTTAATTCTATCGCTTTATCTCTTTTGCTTCCAGGATTCTCTCCAACTAATACAACATCTGTTTTTTTACTAACTGATTCACTTGTAAGACCACCATGTAATTCAATATATTCTTTTATTTCTTCACGAGTCATTCCATCAAATGTTCCTGTTATAACAAACTTTTTATTTTTAAATTCTTCACTTTCAGTAATAGTTTTACCATTATATGTCATATTTACACCTAGTTTTTTAAGTTCATTTATCTCCTCAAGATTCTTTTCATCTTTAAAATAGTTAACTATATTTACTGATAATGTTTCCCCTATATCTCTAATAGTAGCAAGTTCTTCTTCAGTTGCATCCATTAATGAATCTATATTCGTATAATATTTACACAACAATTTAGCTGTTTTAGCACCTATTCCATTTATACCAAGAGCAAATAGTAATCTATCTAATTCATTAGACTTAGATTTTTCTATACTTTCTAGTATAGAATCAACACTTTTATTTCCAAATCCTTCTAGTTCTATTAATTCCTCTCTCTTAGTATCTAGTTTATATATGTCACTAAATTTTCTAATATATCCATAGTTATAAAAATCTTCAATTATTTTATCTCCAAGACCATCTATATTCATAGCATTTCTACTTACATAATGAATTAGACTTTCTATTTTTCTAGCAGGGCAATGAATATTTGTGCAAAAATAATCTACCATTTTATCTTTTTGTACTAGTTTGCTTCCACACATTGGACAGCTTTCGATCATACTAAACGGCTTTTCACTTCCATTTCTTCTTGATAATTCCACTCTATCAACCGCCGGTATTACATCTCCTGCTTTATAAATATACACATAATCTCCAATTCGTATATCTTTTTCAATGCAATAGTCGGCATTATGAAGTGTAGCTCTTGAAATAGTACTTCCCATAACCCTTACTGGTTCTAAAACAGCATTTGGTGTTATTTGGCCTGTTCTTCCAACTGTAAAAATTATATCAGTTAGTTTTGTAAGAACATGTTCTGGCGGAAACTTATATGCAGTAGCCCATTTTGGTACTTTTGCTGTAAATCCAAGTTCCCTTTGCATTTCAATATCATTTACTTTTATTACGATACCATCTATTTCATAAGGAAGTGTATTTCTTTTAATAGTCCATTCTTCTATATATTTTAAAACTTCATCAATATTCTTACATAATTTTATGTTAGGATTTACTACAAATCCTAATTTTTTCATATACATTAATGTTTCATAATGAGTTTTGAATGGAGTTAATGGATAATGATATAAAAATGCATCAAGTCCTCTATGTGCAGCTATATTTGAATCAAGTTGCCTTATTGATCCAGCCGCAGCATTTCTTGGATTTTGAAATTTATTTTCGCCATGTTCTTCACAATATTTATTAAGTTTTTCAAAGCTTTTCTTTGGCATGTATATTTCACCACGAATATCTAAATCTACTGCCTCTCTTAATTTATGTGGTATTGTTTTTATTGTTTTAACATTGTGAGTTATATCTTCACCAGTAATTCCATCTCCACGAGTAGCCGCTCTTGTGAATTTGCCATTTTTATATTCGAGACTAACCGCAAGGCCATCTATTTTAAGTTCACATACATATTCATGATTTGGAAATACTTCTGATATTTTTCTATCAAAATCTCTTATTTCTTCTTCATTAAATACATTTCCTAAACTCATCATAGGTACAGCATGAGTAACTTTTTTAAATTCAGAAATTATTTCTCCACCTATTTTTCTAGTTGGTGAGTCATCTCTTACCCATTCTGGATGTGAAGACTCTATTCTTATTAATTCTTGCATTAATCTATCGTATTCTGCATCATCAACAGTTGGCTTATCTAATGTATAATATTCATATGAATATTTATTTAAAAGTTCAATTATTTCATTCATTCTGTCCATTTCTAATCACCTATTAATATTATATAACAATTAATATTTATTATAAAGAAAAAGTAGTCTAGAAAATTAAACCATTTATAATTATTTAGAATTTATTTAATATTTTAAACTTTTTTCTTCAAAGATATTGACAATCGGACCCATTTCTAGTAAAATGAATCTTGCATTTAGCGATGCAGGTGTAGTTTAATGGTAGAACTCTAGCCTTCCAAGCTAATAACGTGGGTCCGATTCCCATCACCTGCTCCAATAAAATCAACAAAATCCCTTATTTTAAGGGATTTTTTATTATTAATTTTATCAAAATTATGGTAATTTTCCATATTTTCCATATATTTCATGGTACTTTTATGGTACTTTTTGCGAACAAAAATGAACTGCAAAAATTTTAAAATAAGAAGTAAAAAAAATAAAAAATATTGTTACTGTATTCTCTTAAAAAAAGAAGTGACTTTTAACTGCTATAGAGAATGCGATAAAAAAGAATATAAACAATATAAAAAAATTAGTAAGAAAACTTATAAACTTCAAAATTTAGAAAATAATCGTTATAGTATTATTTACAATGATTTAACTATATGTGCAGAATGTGGCTTAAAAAATGGAGCTTATGATTATATAAATAATGAATATATTATCATTTCAAAAAATGAAGTTTTTGAAGGAGCATACAGACAATTATCTATAAAGTATGGAATAGTATGCCCATTTTGTCAAAAATGTCATGATAGATTTCACAATGATATATTATTTAATTTAAAATATAAAACTATGTTTCAAAGAGAATTTATAAATTCACATAGTAAAGAAGAATTTATCTCTATATTCAAACAAGATTATATTTATAAATTAGAGCAAATAAAAAAGAGAACTAGACACTAGTTATTAACTAACTTATCCAGTTCTCTTTTTAAGTATTCTTTTATCTTTTTGTGTTTCTTCTTTTCATCACAAAATTTAATTTTATTTTTTAATATTTCTATTTTTCTTTCTTTGCTAACCATAATTAAATTATAGAATAGTTAATTATTTGATTCAATATATAATACTTCGTTTTCAAATAATTGTACTTTATATTTACCATCTTTTTCGCATTTATAAAGCAATTTATGTTTGCAAGTAGAATTAATCAATTTTTCATTTAATTCTTCTATAGTAGCTTCTTTTTCGCTTATTTGAGATTTTAAATTTAATATTTGACTGTCTTGTTCTTTGATTTTGCTATTAAGGTCTAAAATTTGAGCATTTAAAGAGTTTATTAACTCTTCTTTAGTGTCAGCTTTTGGCTCAGTATAATCAGGTGGTGTAATATCATAGTGTATTACATCTTGATTCTTATTAATTCTATAACAATAATTAAAGTATGGTAAAGTTTTAACATACTTTGCTAAAGCATTATAACTAATACCTTTAACGTAGAAATCACATGCCCATCCTTTTTTATGTTTAGAATTTTTAACACCACCTTGCTTACTATTCCAAGTTTCACATCTCAAAGGACTTGTTATAATTAATGGTTTACCAAAATGTGTTCTAATGGTTTGTAAATTCTTTGCTAAATCATAACTAAATGGTACAGGATATCCATTACAATATTTACCACCACAATGGCATTTAAACTCGCTATACTTGAAGTTTTTAAATTCTTTGCAATTCTCGGCCGTTAATGGTTTATAACTCATCTTGATCATCTCTCTTTATTTCAGTCACATGTTCAATATCATTGAATCTTTTAAAGATTTTATCTTCAAATGATTTGTATATCGCATCTGCACCAAGCCAAGTAATTAATCCTACCCAAATTGAATTGATTAAAGATAGTTCTGTAAATGATAACGCAAATGTAATACCAATTATTACGCTTGATATTAAACCAGAAAAAAAGAGCCATTTCTTGCTCTTTAATTGCTCTTTAATCTTTTGAATAGTAGCAGTACTAACTATTGATGCAGCAATGCTCACTATTAATATTTGTTTTATTAATTCTAAATCCATTTTTCCTCCTATTATTTAATTCCCAATTTTATCGCTAAGTATCCTAGAATACTTGCAATGATAAAATAAAAAAGATAATCTATGAGTTTATCCCATTTCTTACCTTTTTCTTTGGAATTTTCATCAATTTTTTTATTTATAGATTCAACACCATTTTCTACTTTTCCCATTCGGTAATTTAGATTTTGAAGTGTTGCATAAGTATCTTCAAGTTTGTCTATCCTACCTTCATGTTCATTAAGTTTTTCTTCACAATGATGAAATTTTTCTTTGATATAATCTTCACTCATTCTTGCTCCTTTCTTTACACTCCTAAAACATAAGTTAATACCCAATTTTTACTATTTGTAATAATTCCACTACCACTTCTAGTGGTTTTACCTGTTTCATTAACAGCATTACCTTGAATTTTATCATCATAAACATACACATATTTAGTAGCAATAATTTCACCTGTTGAATTACTAAGCCAACAAGTTACTCCAGCTCCTTCATGAATAAGAATATGCTGTTTAGGGATAAAAGTATAATTAAAATCGTAATATTTAGGCTCATTATTCGCATATGCTTGCCATACAAGTACAATTCCATTTTTTTGCTCACTAACTTTTTGTGATAAATTAATAGTACGGTTAGCATTCATAAAATAGAAATCTGGACCCCACAATAATTGATTGTCATTTATTAAATTTCCATTGTCATCATAAACTTGTAATACATCACTTTTAGTTGTATCTACTACACCATTTATTGCAACCTGATAATGTCCATTTGATTTTTTCACAATATTTCTATAAACAGGTTTATCTAATGAAGTAATAGCAGCACTTTGAGTTGATGTTCCTAATGGCGTTTCACCATTGATAGTTGTTAGTAAAAATATTAATGTCGCTTGTGGTGAAGTCATTAAATTTTTAATAGTTGTTTGTTCAGCAGTTGTAAAAGTTAATGAGTAACCATTTGTGATATTATTAATTTCTTTAACTAATGTATCACCTAGTTTAATTTGTAATTTATCAGTTGCAGCAGTTATGTATTTAGTAATATTTATTGTGATAGTATCAGTTAGTTTAAAGTCCTCTATTGCACCTAATTTAGAAGCACGATTTATTGTATCTAATGTTGCTGTTCCACTTGCTGAATATGTACCGGCCATTGATGTACCAGTTTGTTTTAAACTAGTAGAAATATTAATTGCTTTAGTTCCATTTTCATTATGAGTAACTGTTTTTGAAGCACTACCTACTGTTCTCCAATCACCCCAAGCCCAACTTCCATATTTAGAAACAGAATATGATGTACCATCAATTGTAATAGTTCCACTAAATGTACCTGATGTTGAACTACTACCAGTTTTTTTAATTTGTACTGTTGCTGTTACTGTTGAAGTATTATTACTATCGTTCTTTGTTGAACTCCAAATAATTCTACAATCGCAATTACTAGCAGTTGAAGAACCATCTATTGTTGAACTTGCAAATAATTGTAAATTAAGCTTCATCTTCTCCATAAGTTATCCACCCTCCTTGATATTTTTCAGTTTTCAAACCATCTACACTTATATTTTTAACTCTTGAATTTTTATGAAAATTTGTATCCATGTAACTATGTAGCCCTTCTTCTGTTGCTACTTGTCCAAATGTAACACCTTTACCACCAGCCAATTTGGACTCTGTTACAAATGAAGGAGATAATGTATATGTTTGTGGTACTTCTTCAAATGTATCTTTAATCTTAAATTCAAAGTTATAACTTGCGTTTGTTTCTAATCCATAAAATAAATCAGTAAATGTATAAGTCCCTTCATAATCAGTTAATGTTGCTGTTTTCGTACTAGTACCATAAGAAACTTTAAGGATCTTATCATTTAAATTATTCACTGGACTTATTTTATATTGAACTGTTGCTTTTCCATAAGTACCCTCTTCATTAAGAGTTCCATCAGCATTACATCTTTCAATCTTACACATTGAAATTGTAGGTGCTAAATAATCAATAATATCAATTATTTTACTATCTGAAACACTTCTACCACGACTATCAGTAGCAATAGTTGTAATAGTTCTTTCACCATTGTATTTTAAATAATTTGTAGTAAATGGATTTACACTAAATATTTCATCATTTGCTTTTGATACAATACTCTTAATTGTACTTCCTTCACTGCCACTTGCTATTATAGTACCTTTTATTGAAGATTTACCTTTTACCCAAACATTCCAACTATCAGGAACTAGCCCAACATCTTCTAATACTAATGAGCAAGTTGGCTGGTATGTATCAGGTACTTTACATTTAAAAGAATAAGTACTACTTCCAACAATTGTTGAACCATTTTTAGTATTACAAGTTATTGTAATTGTTGGCTGTGCATTGTCTGGTGTACTTGCTATTAAATCAGTTGGAATAGTCCACTCTTGACTAGTTCCTACACCAGTAGCGATTGTACCACTCGCATTATACATTGAGTATTTAATGTCGTGAGTAAAGTTAGAATTGTATCTACTAATACTAAATGTTATCGTATCTCCAAATTTTGTGTTAGAAGTAGCATTTGAAATAATACTTGAACTTCTATTTATTTTAGGAAGTGAAACTTTTCTATTTGATATTGATAATGAAATGTTAGCATCATATCCAGTATCTTTTAATACTGAACCTGAACAAGAGCCTCCTATTGTAAAAGATCCTTCCCCCACTGCATTGTGTGTAATTGTTTTCGTTTTAGATTGAATTAAAGTAGTTCCATTACTACTCCAAAATTTTTCAGTGGAATTTGTATAAGTTCCATCAAAATATAATTTATGATTTTCAGTAGTTCCAGAAGCTCCGCCACTACCAGTATAATCATAATATTTTTTTCTTTCGATATACTGATTAACTGTTACTGTTGAAGTATTATTTTTAATGTTTTGTGAAATTGAAGTAGTTATTTTTATTCTCATTGCAATACATTGTTTATCAACAGAAGTCCAATTACTATAATATATTGCCATTATTCACCACCTACCCATTTAGTATTAAGATTTCCATACTCATCTTCTTGTGTTATCCATCTTCCTACTTGTAATTTTCTAAGAATTGTACTATCAGTTATATATAATTGGTTTTGTGAAATATAAGCACTTTCACTATCACCAGTCATAAAACTAATTCTATCTTTTTGAATTATCAATTTACTTTGACTATCACTAGCTCCAAGAGTAATTATTCCAGCTTCAAAATGAATATATTGAGAAATAGTATTTATATCAGTTGTGTTATCATTTAACATATTTTGAATAGTGTTTACTGTATCTTCTATACCAGTTTGAGTAAATAGCATTTCAAAAGCTTCTGATGTTTGTTTCATCATTGTTGAATTAATAGTTTCTATTGCTTCTCCAACTTCGTTTAATTTTTCTTCGACCGAAGTAACACTTGAAGTTATATTGTCATTAGTGATTTCAATTTCAGCAATTTTCTTTGAGTTATCATTTTCCTTGCTATTTATTAGCTGAATAACTTCATTTTGTTTATCAACTTTTACACCAATATTACTAATTTTTTTTATAACATCGACACCTAGTTTTAAATTGGAATTAGTCTCATCAATAGCCTCAGCTGATAATTCAATTTCATAATTATCATCATCATCTATATCTCCCCCTATGTAACTGATTTTTCTCTTCATTACATAAGATTCCAATTCATTCTCCCAAGTATCAATATACTTAATTTTATCTCCTAAATTAATTGATAATTTTTTTTCAACTTGCATTGTAGTCATTTTATAAACTATGTATTTAAATCCATTAACTCGATTATATATAGGTATAATTGTTGTCTCTCTTAAGTCCTCGTCAGTAGTAGAATCTTGAGGATCTAAGATATAGTTGTTGTCTATTTTAAATTCAATAGGATTATCAGGTTTTGTTTTAGGATAATAAACTATATCTTCAACATCACCTCTGCTTAATACTGCTAAATTGATAGATTTTGTTGGAGTTTTTTCAGTAGTTAAACTGCTCCAATCTTCTATAGTATGTTCTGTAGTCGTGAACCACTTGAAATAGAATTTATCATTTGTATCAGTTTCAATCCAACTCACACCTGCTTGTGCAATAATACATAGCACTTGTCTATTAGTTTTAACATTTCCTATGCTTGGTTCTTTATTAAGAATTAAATTACTATTAGGAAAATCAGAATTATCAAATGTTACATTACAATTAGTAAATATAGCATTTCTCCATTCTTTAAGTGTCATAGGCCATGTATAAAGAGAAGAATTATATTCAGTATCTAATTTATATTTAACATCATAACAACTAAGTTTAATATTAACTTTCTCTTGTACTGGTTTAACATCATAAATATAAAAAGACCCGAATTTGGTTTTTATCCAGGTCTCTTTCATATCGCTAAAATCATTGCTTTCATTTAATAATTGTATGGTTGCTTTTCCTAGTTCACAAGTTCCTATTATCTTTTTATTAGAAATAGCTGTTGTTTCATAATCGAAACTCTGTAAAAATTTATCATCATATCCTTCTATCATTCGCCTATATCTCCATATCCACTAAAATTAATAGTGAATGCTTCATAAATAATATTATCTGTATTATTGTTTGGTGGTAACCAATGCCATGCCGGGTTAGGCTTTTGTGCGTAGAAGTCTCTAGTAACGAATTTATTTAAGTATTTCTCAAAATAATAAATTTTTATTTTAGTTTTTCTTAATAGCTTTAATAAAGGATATAATTCTGCTTGAGTAAGTCTTTTACATATATCTAGAGTTGCAGCTGGTACTTCTCCAGCTCTTACTCTAGTTAAATATGCATTATTGCTACCTCTTTCGGCTTTTTTTTCTAAATCATTTAAGGTTGGTCCTTGGGTACCAGCAGGTAACCACTCATATGGGATTTCAAAATAATTTGTTGAATCTTTTGGATCTATTATTTTTATTCTATCCAGTTAATCACTTCCTTTTATGCTAACAAGAACTGTGTTCCTGTTTCATCTTCATATTTTTTTATTTCATCTATAACTAATTTGCCAAATTCAGTACCACCAAATTGAAGTATAAATTGCCAATTTCTAAGTACTATTTCTTTTGCCTGGCCATCTATACCAATTCTATTTAAAACTTCTTCTAACACTTCTCTATTAGCTTGCTTTATGGTATCTAATGGAGCTTCAATGTTAGTACCATGTTTTTGATCTCCTAAAATTGCCATAAATTCTTGCCTTGGTGGAATTACTGCTCCAGTTGCAAGTCTTGGTACAAATCTAGGAATTTGCATAGGTGAAACAGTTGGTATAGTTATTCCAACATATTCTGAAATGCTATTAATTGATTTAATAATTTTATTTACGCCTTTAACTATTAGTGTATTTACTAAATATTCCATTCCACTAACAATAAAATTAATTAATTTTGTAACTGCAGATATAGCATGGCTAACAAATTTATCTATTGCTGGTCCTAAATTATTAATAAATTTAACGATAGAACTTAAAACATCAGTAACTAATCTTTTTGCTGTATTTAATATATTGCATATGTTTTTTCCAACACTATTAATTATTTTTTCAATTCCACTAAAGATACTGTTGAATAATTTTCCAATAGAATCTATTATTGGCGGCAAAGTAGTTCCTAAAGCATAAATTATATTCTCAATGCCTTTAAATATTTTATCTATCAATTCTATTACAAATGGTGCTATTTCTTTTATAAATTTACCACAAGCATCTAATATGGTTGGCAATGTTTTTGAAAGTACTAGTAGAACTGCTGATATAGCTAAGGTTAATGCTAAAATTCCCAATAATGCAAGAGGATTAGATGCAAGTGTTTTTGCTATTGCAGTCATTGTTATCATTAAGGCAATTATTCCGATTAATATTACACTTAGTACTCCTGTAATTTCTCCTAAAGTTAAACTACTATTTGAAATTGCATTGATTAAATCAGTAATACTTGCTAATATAATCGCTAGTCCGCCTAAAATTACAACTGCTGCTGCAATGGAAGTCCAGTCCATTAAATTAGTTGCAGCTGCTAATACAACAAAACCTGCAGCAACTTCTCCTAAAACTATTCCTAACAAACCCGCTACTTCTCCCAATGATAATCCACTTTCACTAAAACCTTTTATCAAGTCAGTTACACTTTCAATGACAAGCGCTAGTCCACCTAACACTGCTATTATTGTTGCAGCTTTGCCTAGACCATCAAATAAACCAGTGAAATCTGTACTGGTTCCACTAACAGTTTTACCCAGATTTTTAAATAATTTTATTATTTTTCTAATTATTAGTAAGGCAATTAATGCTCCTGCTACAACTAGTATAGCCGTTGCTAAAGTTCCATGCTTCTTTTGAAAATCTTTTATGAAATTTATAATTGGTTCTAATGCTTCTTTGATTTTATTTAGAACCTTAAGTAATGTTTCACTATGAGTTATTTCACCACTATAATCAATTCCACTTGAATCCGTACCACCGCTAACTGAACCACCGGAATTAGAAGTATCAGGTAAAACTTCTAAAGTATCAAAAGAGCCTAAAGCACCACTTGCCTTTTTTGCACTTGCAGTAGTTTTATTTAATGCACCTGTTAATTTTTTAGCATCTTTAGTTGTATCTTTAATATTTTTTCCAAATAAATTTGATACAAAAATAGCAATGGTACCAGTTAGTTTGCTTATCATATTCATCAATGAATTAATCGCAGGTAAACAAGCATTATAAATTGGTGTAAATGCTGTCATTAAATTTGCTTTTATTTGATTTAATGAACTTGCAAATTGATCATTTGTTTTTAGTAAACTAAAAAATGTATTTCTTAAAGATGTTAGCCCGCTTCTTAAAATGTTAAAAATAAAGGTACCAATGATTAAATTAGATATCCTTTTTCTAAATTTGTCAATTTTGTTGCCAACTTCATCTATTTTTCCACCGAAATTATTAACATTTTTTTCATCCATAGAATCTTCTATTTCGTCTTTTAAACCAGCTGCTTTTTCTTTTGAATCTTCTAATTTATTATTAAAAATTTCTAATTTCTTTTTAAGATTATCAATTTTAACATCTTCGCCTTCTTTTAATAAACCCTGAGCTTTATATGCCTGTAGCTTATCTAATTGATCTTTAACTCTGCTAATTGCAATTTCTTGGTTTTTTATTTGATCACAAGTTTGATTATATTTATCTATCAATTTTTGTGTATCAGTAGTCATATCTTGAAAATCTTTACGTATTCTATCATAATTCATTTTTGTATTAACAACCACTGCGTTTTTACTCGCCAGTTAATCACCTCACTTTTTATTTAATTCTCTAAATTTATCTAAAAATTCTTTTCTTGCCTGTGATGGTACTTTATCTTTTTCGTCTAAATCTATCAACTTTTTTATCTTTTTATATTGTTCTTTTTCTTCTTTTGTTAATTTATTTTCATTTTTTCTTTTTCTATAATAAACTAGCTCTCCAAAAGTACAGTCAGTAGACATATCCATAAAAAGAGATAAAAAAATCCACCAATGCATATTTTCATTTTCAGATAAATTAATATGATGTGTTTGATTTATTCCACTAAAAATATAATTGCCGTCCTTTTTAAAAGAGTATATTCTTTTGGGTTTTATATCATCTTCTGTATCAGACTCTTCTCCACCATCTATGAATTTAAGCCCTTTTTTCATAGCTTCATAAGTATCTTTTGGATGTATTTCTTCTTTATATAGGTTTTTAAGCATAATATATACTTGCTCACTATTAGTCAGTTCTTTATCTTCAAAAGCAAGAATTATATTTATAATAGTTTTATAATCATAATTTATATTATAAATATTATTATTAACTCTTATTTTGGTTGGTAATTTATTTGTTAATACATTCATTATTCCATCACATCATCTGTAGTCTTTTTAATATATTTTTCTACCTTTTTTGTTCTACTTTTTTGAACATAAGGTGCTATAAAATCAATTAATGGTACTAATGATTCTAAGTCTTTTGTTCCACCAGTAAAGCAATTAATAGTGTCTTCTCCAAATATATTTTCTAAAGCCTTAATTGACCTATCTATTGCTTCATATTCTATATTAAACATACTAGATAATTTTTCTATTGAAGAACTAGCTTTTTCAAATTCTTCTAAAGATGATGTTTTATCAATTTTAGGAATTTCAATATTCTTATATTCGTCTAATTTTTTTACTGAATTAGATAAGTCTTCTAATATATCAGCCAGTGATTTCATTATTGTTGAATCACTAGGATTAAACTTTATTTCTCCTATTTTATTTCCTTTTTCATCTAATATATCTTCTCTTACAAATTTATTTTTTATTGTTAATGTCATTTTAATATTCCTTTCTTATATAAAAAAATAGGGATGATAGATTTTCACCTAACATCCCTTTTATTATGCACTTGTTGTTTTAGTAAATTTATTTTGTGTTAGGTTATAAGTTCCATGAACTTTATCACCTTTCCAATTTAGTGTGATAGGTGAATTAATTTCTGTAGTATCACCACCAAATGATTTTTCATCAACAATAGCTGTTTCTGTAAATGCTCCATATGTTCCTGTGGTTGTTTGTTTATCAAATAATGCAACTTCCATACATGGTATTGCGAATTTATCTCCTACAAGACTGTATTTATGTGCTATGTAAAGAATATATGATAATGTGTCATTTCCTCTTATAGCAACTGGATCAATTTCAGTCGTTTCTGCTCCTGGTGTAGCACTGATTGTTGTTTTACCTAAAACATTTTTCTTAGATTCAGTTTCATGATTATGTTCTCTAGTTATTTCATCATTATCTTCACCGATTGGAACCCATGTTGGATTTTCAGTATCAAATACAATACCATCTTCATCAGCAGATGTAACATTTAGATTCATAAATAAAATTGAATCTTCTCTTGCGAATTTACCGCTTCCACTAAATTTTAAACTTGAAGTAGTTTCATTCATTATTTTCACTCTCCTTTAATTTTTTATAAACAAATAAACAAGGCATTTCATACCTTGCTTGTGTTCTATCTTTATTTACAGCGAATAAATATGCACTTTGTGTAGCACTTATGCTTTCTGCATATTCTCCATTGTTTAACTTAATATTTAAGCCCTCTCTTGTTTTCTGATACATCCATTCTGATATATCACTAAAGGCTTTTAATATTTGTTTTTGATTACTATCAGTAATAGAACTAACAAATATTCTAGTCGCTAAAGTAAAAGATAATTGCATTTTTCTATTACCCAGTACATTTTTTTTTAAAAGCATAGGATTTGCTCCTTGCTCTAATGACCATGACTTATCTTCACTCAAATAATCTATTTTAAGATTTTTAATATAATCACAATTTTTTTCTAAATATTCTTGCAATATTTCTATAATAGACTTATCCATAATTACCTCCAATTAACAATTTCTTCACAGCCTTTGATAAGTTCTTCTTCTTCATCTTTCATCATTCTATTTATCCAATCTTTTCCTCTTAAGCCACCGCCATGATATGTTAAATCACGGCCATTAGGATCTAATATTTTATATTCGCCCTTTGCAGCAAATGGGCTTAATGTTTCATGTCCAACCATTAATTTACCTTCAAATAGAAACTGCGCATCTGGTGTATCCCATATAACTTCTCCACTTCCAGGTAAATTAGCACTTTTGCTATCACGAAAAATATGATAACCAGGTAAATAAGGTTTAGATCGATCAAATATAAATGAATCAATATAAGTTTGAACTTTACCACCTTCATTAAGGCCACATTCTTTCATCATTTCTTCTACACTAGGTAAAATTAAATGAGCTTTTATGTTCAGTTTGTTACCTCAATATTTCTTAGATTTTCCGCTCCATAATCAGAGTTATCTGATATAGTTTTAACATAGAACCAATCATCAATTTTATCTAAATCTTCTAAATCATTTATGTTAGTTTCTCCTTTTACAATTATTGTTTTATTTTTTATAAGCGTAAAAGTATCTTCTTCCATAGAATATTCAGATGGTTTAAGATGCTTTTTTAATGATTCATTAGAAAAAATACAATTATATGTATTTGAGTAATTTTCTCCTTTACCCTCTTGAGATATTATCTTTGTACTATAAAAAAAGACATCATTTACGATGCAATTATTAAATGTTAATACATTGTTATTATCACTTATATTAACAACTGTTACAGTGTGTGGAAACATTATCTACCTCTATACATTAAGCCAGTGAATGCTAGATATCTATAACATATTTTATAGCATTTATTATCTAGTTCTACATCACTTAATATATTCTTCTCAATCATGCTAGTATTATTAACATATGATTTAGAATGAGGTCCAACTGTTTCACTAGCAACAATTTTATCATTTTCAATTTTATCTTTTTTTATTTTTTGAGAATAAAGTAATTCTATAATTTCACAAGTACAGTTCTTAATATTATTATCTAAAATAGAACTATCAATTCTATTAAAGGTATATTTATTAACATATGCACTCGCTTCTATGGTCATTTGATTAAATGAAGATTCAGGTATGCTAGAACCTTCATAAGTATCGCTGTAATAATCATAATCAACTAACTCAGTTAGCATACCTTACACCTCCTATTCTTCTTTATCAGAATCTTTTTTATTTTTTTTACTATTTGCTTCAGTTAATTCAACTATTTTAGCATTTAGTTCGTTATTTGTTTCAGTTAGTGTATCTACTTCTTCAGATAACTTAACATTTGCTTCAGTTAATTCAACTATTTTAGCATTTAGTTCGTTAGTTAACTCTTTAACTTCTGCTAAAGAGTATAACTTCTCAACTTGTTTTTTGTTTCCTATGATTCTTCCCATACTATCACCTACTTATGAGATACTGCAATACCTGCACGCTTATTTTCATACGCATCATTTAATCCATAAATTCTATAAAGCATTCTATAGAAGTCTCCTGAATCATCTGAATCTGGTGTGAAAATTTTCATTTTAGCATGCTTAGTATATTGTAACATTGCTGGTTTATGAATAACCATAAAGTTAAGTTCTCTACTACCTTTCTCTTTTAATTCATAATATGTTGATAATGAACCACTAGCTGGTGTTTCAACTTTTGTATATTTGTCGCTAGATTTTGTATAATATGTTTTTCCACTTACTATACTTGAATCAGTGGTTAATTCATACTTATCAGCAACTTTAGTATAACCACCAATTCTTTCTCCATCAGCATCTTTACCACTCTTTAGTTCAATTTTAGTTAAGAATCTACTTTGAGGTACTTTCTTAATTTGAGTAAATTTTTTAAGAATATCATTATTAGTTGTTCTTGAAACAAATTCAGCCATTGAAAGTAAAGTAGCATTAATTCTTAAATATCTTCCTTCTTCTGGAACTTCATCATCATCTAATTTAGTCATAACATCTTGTAAAGCTTTTAATACTTCTTCACCTGTTTTGTATTCAATTCCTTCTGGAGCTACATCTGTGATATCATCTAAACTTGAATATGTAGCATATCTTACAGCATCAACTTCAGGAGCAACTTTAGTTCTTAAAAACTCACTTGATAAATTAGCCATGATAACCCCGCCTGTTTCTTCATTATCAATTGCATCTGTTTTTAATTTTCTTCCACGTTCGTAATTAAATTTAACAGTTTCGTTAGTTAGTGTTACATCACCATCTAAATAACCGCTATTACGATCATAATCTCCTAAACCGTCCATATCTAATTTTGGAACGATGATTTCGTTTGCATTAGCACCAGCTTTAACTAAAGCACCATTAATATCAAAGTCTGATGTAGTGCAGACAGCCTTATAAACTTTATCTAAAAGTTCTGGGGCATTTTCTTTAAATAATTCAATACTATTTTTTCCCATTATAATTCCTTCTTTCTATTTTTTATTTTCTTCTTCAAGTCCCATAGCTTGTAAAATTTGGTCCATAGAACTTGTATTTGTTGGAGCAGTTGGATTAGTTGTAAATCTTGGATTTGCGACTTCACTTAGGAATGCTCCACTATCCTTCTCTTGTAGTTCTTTAAGCCATTCAGAAGCGCCTAAGAATTTCTTTGATTCTTCATCATACTTAAAGTCCTTAGCGTTAAATTGTGCTAATACTCCGGCTTTTGCGCTCTCACTAGCAAATTTAATGTCATTAAAAAAAGTATTAGTTCTTTCTTCTCTAACACTCTTTTCTTTTTCAGCTTTTTGATTGGCTTCTATTTCTTCATATTTTATTTTCCAATCATCAGCTGATTTTTTGATACTATCAATATCCATATCCTTATAAGATTTGATTTCATTGTTAGCATCACTTAGTTGTGATTTTAAATTATCTCTTTCCTCTCTAAGACCTTGAGTAGTTTTACCATACTCAGCCATTATAGTATCAATGGTTTCCTTATCAAGTTCTAAGCCTTCTAAAAATTCACGTTTCATATTTCTCCTCCTTCGTATTTTTTACATGGTCACGTCCATGAGTGAATTAAAATATTTGCTAGTCCTTTCGTTGCTATGCCACACGAAAAAAACCGATATTTCTATCGGCTTAATGCTAAATTAAATTTTTAAATAATCAATTTTGATAGGATTGATCATTTAAGTAATTCACTAATGATATTAAGTGCGTTTTCCAGAACAATTACTTAATATCTCATTTTTCTTTGATGTTCTCTCTATTTTGATCTGTTTTAAATTCTTTTTTTACTTTTTCTAAATCAATTTCATCTATTTCACCATTAACTAATTTGTGAATTTCTCTCATAAATGGTGTATTGGTATTAACTTTCGTTTTTTCTGAAACAGGAAAATAATAAAATCTATCTTTTTCTTTTCCTTTTGGAATATCTTTAAATTCAATTTTTTCTTTCATTCTATACCTCTTCCAATTCAATATACAGTTTTTTATCTTTATTATATGATGAAATTATTCTAAATTTAGTATTTCTCTTAAATATAACTTCACTTTCGTTGATATTGAACATACTTACATCTCTACCAGTCTTTGATTTAATAATGAGCCTTAAATCATCATTTTCATCATATACATTTTTACTACATGATAAATATGATGACCAACTACCTTCTAAATTTTCATTGTTGAAAACACTCAGAATTTTGTCCAAATGTTCTTGGTCTCTGACAAACACAGAACGATTGACTATACCTTTGTATTTTGATAATTTGTCCAGTGCTGAGTCCATATTCTTTATAAACTCTTTATCCTCTTGGGTTAATGGCATTTCATCATATAATTTTTCATTAATCTTGTATGAATCACTACTGACATAATCAGTTAAGCATTTTAATTCTTGATCATTCAATATTTCTTCCAGAGTTTTTTGCTTCTTATTTATTATATCATGATTATTTTCATGTTGTATATCACCAAATGTTATTTTTTTAAATTTTCCGCTTTCTTTCATAGCTGTTTTTAAATCTTGTCCATTTTTTATAAAGACCTTACGTTTTCCTATTGTTCTCCAAACACCACCGATTTCATTATTATCCATAGTTTCACCTCACTTAAATTATTTATTAGAAACATATTCTCTATTTTTATTTCTTACCTTATTATTTTTTTCAAGCCATAAGTTATATTCTTTGTTCAACTTTGATAACTGTTTACTGTGAGTTTTATATTCATCTTGATAATTCATTTTTTTATCAACAATTTTTTGTCTTTTCAATTTTCTAATATTTCTTTCATAGTATCTTTGTTTATCAAGTCTTTCTCTTTCTTTTCTACTTTTTTCTATGTCTATTGGTTCAGGTACCTTCTCCCATTCAAAAAAAGGCCTTAAATCGTGATAACAATTTATTCCCTTTAACCCTAACATTTCTTTATAACCAGTTTTTTCATACAAATTAGGATATTTATTACTAGAACCTTCTATCATATAAATTTTGCCTTGCCACTCATCATGAGCTTCGTAGTCATTCTTCATATATTTGGTTCTAGTTCTTGCTCCTAAATGTTGATCTACATAAACTAAATTAGTTTCTAGCATTTCTTTTGCAGTTGCAAGTTCAATATCTCCTACGAGTTGATTAACCCTTGTAATTATATCTCTTCTTACTGCTGCTTCTATTCCTATCTTTTTCCCACTGCTATAATTAACCATTATGATACCATTTTGAGCCATTTTATCAATTGCATGTTTAATTGAATGCTCATATGTATAAACACCTGTAGTTGTTTCTAAATAAGCCGTATTTAATATGTTTACATATTCTTGTTTGGCTGATTCTATTGCTTTAGTATTTATTAATTTTGTAATATTTTCCGTATTTTTTATTGCTTCATTAATTAAGTTAGTTGCGGATTTACTTTTATAAATGTCTTCTACCTTGACATCTTTATTATTATGCTTGTTGTATTTTTCTAAAGTATCAATACTTACTGCGTTCTTGCTTGATTCTTTAATTATATCTTCAAGTATTTTTTTTATTTCCTTTTTATTCTTGTTTATAATACTTACATTATATTTCTCAAATAGTTTTAACTCATTAGTTTTATCAAGATACCATTTAAGCGTTCCTTTTATTCCATCGTATTTATCAATTCTGTCAAGCATATCTTTTATCATTTCAATTTCTATTGAGTCGTAGATATCAACAAGTGGTTTTAAGATTTCATAATACTTTTGTTTATTCATTATTCTTCTTCATTTGGAGCATCTTCTTTATTGTCTTCTGAATATGCTCTATATTCTTTTTGTCTTTTTACAAACTCAATAGCTTCTTTTTCTTTCATATTTCTTGTATCCATAATGTATTGAACATCACTTGTTATATGATTATTTCTTTCAATTAACGCTTGATTTCTTGCTGAGTCTTTATCTGTAACTATTGAATCATCCCATTCATATTCAGTACTATAATCATTTTTAACAGATATTCCATACAATTTACATAATACATATATTCCATATAATAAATCGTCAAATGCATTTTGCAATGATGCTTGAATGTCTGATACTGTTACATAATAATCTTGTTTAGAAGATTTTATTTCTTGAGCAGTTTTTTCTATCGCTTCTGGTTTAGCAAGTGTTCCATGTGATAAATGACATGTACTTTCAATTTGTATTAGAAGTTCATTTAGTCCATTAAATAATGATGTATCTCTAATTTGAGGGCTAAAAATATCCATACTTTTTTCTTTTGTTTCATCTAAATTCCATTTTCTAAAGTATCTTTCTTTTCCTCTTGGAAGTCTGAATTGATCCTTATTTTTACCACTTGGTGGAATGATTGTTTCATCAATATCTATAGCAAGTTCAGTTCCTTCATATTCGTGTAATGTTCTTGAATATTGAATGTCTACTTCTTTCAATAAATCAATGGCATTGTGATATATTGGTTGTCCTATAGGTGAATCATTATCTAAATCATTAGATGTTGGCATTGTTGCAAAACCACCTATTAATTTATCAACACCTTCTATTACTTCTATATCCTTTAATTCTTTCCATTTATCAACTTGTGTAAGACTTATTTTACTTGATAGAATTACACCATCTTTATAACCTTTGTAACAGATGTTTTTAATAGTTATCTTTTTATCTTTATACTCATTGTATTCTAATCTTGTATACATAGTATTTTCTTGAGTAATTTGATCTATTAGAATGTAACTAATTAAATTTCCGTCGTCATCGAAAGAAACTGGCATAAGTTTGTCCGCTTGCATAATATTAACCTTAATACCTTTTCCATTAAAATAAGGTCTAAAGAATATTGAAGATTTGCCTAACATTTGTTCAGTAAACTTTCTTTTTCTTTTTAAAACGTTTTGGAAAACTTTATCTAAATATGGTTCTGAGCATATACTTTTAAATTCAACAGTTACAGCTTTAGCGACCTTTTCACACATTGTTCTTGCAACGTGTAATGATTTAGTATTATCATCTATCCAAGGTTCTCTTTTGTTATAGATTTCGCTCCACTTTTGAATAGCATCAAGTATTTGCTCACTTGTTTGAATATCTAAATCAAAGTCTCTAACAATCTTCTTGTAATCAAACATCTTATTCCACCATCCTTTAATTTTGTTAATTAATTTATCAATCAGTATCATCACCCTTTTCTAAATCTTTTAATATTGGTAATATTTGCTTAATAAACTTCCAAATACCCATTATTAAATATCTTAGAGCGTCCATGCAGTGATCATCTTCCTTAATAGGTACTTCTTTTCCTCTATCAAGTAAATCCTTATCATAACCATACAAATAAATTTCTTTTATCAGATTCTTTTGTTTTGGTGATATGAATAAAGAATTTAGAGCTAATACCTTTTGAGTTCTATGTATTCCTAGTGCTACATCATTTTTAGCATCTTTAATCATTATTCCTGGGCATTGTTTCTTTATTTCTTCGGCTAAACCTTTAGCAGAAGGATCTATGAAAACAAACCTTACTTCAAGGCCTGTTTCTTTTTCTATTCGTTCAATGAATTTTTTAAAGTCTAGAGCATATTCGCTTGGAGACTTTTGTTTTCCAGTTTCTCTTCCAGAATAGTAGTATTCATCTATTCCTCTAATACATTTACATTTGTAATCAATACCAAATGCTTCATATGTGGTAGCATTCATTTGTCCGTAGTCAACTCCAACATAAAAAAAGTTCATGTTATCATAATCTTCTTTCGAACATTCTTTAACATGAATTTCTTCATTAAACATATAATATATTAATTCATCTATTCCAACGCATAATCCTAACCACAACCAGTTATACATTTTTTCATCAAGTTTTTTAAGTATTTCTGCTGTTTGTATTAATTTTTTACCTAACCAACTTTCAGGAACATCTCTATAGTCAGTATGTACGTGAATGCAGTCTTCTCTTTGTTCCATTTTGTTGGTCCATTCCATAACAAGTGCTTTCGGATTCTTTGGGGGGTTAAAGTAATATTCCATTACAAATTCATCATCATTTCCACGAATAAATGTTGCTTCAATATTTTGTAACTCATCCTCGCCCTCGCCTTTATCAAAAAACTCTGTTACTTCGTCTATCTCAACTAATACTATTGGTCTGCTTTCATCAATCATACCTTTAGTATCATCTATTGAGTCATTACCAGTAAAGTATATCGTATTCCCAGTAGGTAAATATGTTATTTGCATTGGACTAACTGTTATCTTAAATTTCTTCTTAGGTAGTTTTAATCTAGATATAGCTCTTTTACACTCATTAAAGACAGTTTTCTTTAGTTTATTATGAAACTTTCTCATAATGACTACTGAACCAGGGTCAGGACTAATAATTCTCTTAATCGCTCTTAAAGCACCACGACTAGACTTAGTTCCAGCACGTCCACTTGTGTATATTTGATGTGTATGTAACGTATCATTAAAGTTCTCATAATATTTAGAAATGATTAAATCACTCAGTCTTACTATTGGTTTTTGGTAAGTCATCTATTATTACTACTCCCTCTTCGTTACTAACTTCACGATTTTTTATTTCTTTAAGTTTCAGTTCTTTATCAATTATTATTCCATAAGCACTTGCTACATCTTTTATATTTGTAAAAGAATCTAAGTGATCAACTTTGTCTTCAATTGCTTGTAATAGTTTGCTAACAATTATCTTTTTGCGATCTTTAAGAGTATCCATGTATTCTAGTACATCTTTGGTATTCTCTTCTTTTTTTTGCTCAAACTTTTTTACACTGTCTTTATCAGCCTTAATTATTTTTCTAACAGCTGTATCACTTACTTTATATTTTCTTGCTACCTCTGAATAATTTCCACAATCTATATAGTCGGCTATTATTAATTTCTTTTGTTTATCGGTTAATTTCTTTCTTACTTTTGACACATTAACCAACTCGCTAATTGTCTTTTACTATTAAATCTCTCAGTTGTCTTATATAGTTTATCTCTATATATTCTTTCTAATGAGACTGTATAGTTTTTACTTACTTTTTCATTTTTACCGACTATTATTTCTACTATAGTTACTTTATACTTTTTGGATAACTTTGTTAACATAATTCTTATGTATTTATCCAAATTCATATTAAGCACCTACTTTTCTTTATTTTCCTTTTGTTTAATTATCTCTACATATCCTAATTTAGATAAATATTCTGCTCTTTCTTTTATAACTGAATATTTATATCCAGGTTGCAGTAATCCTAATTGTCTATTTTCTTTATCTTTGAAATTAGGAATAATTACTTTTACTTCTACCATATTGTGTCTCCTTTCTTTTTGGTTGCAGTATCAAGAATTGAACTTGAATCTATGGATACTGAGCCCATTATGTTTCCATTACACCATACTGCGATAATAGATAATGTATTCCTCGTACCAATAGAGGAATTAAATCAACAAAATGCTTAAAAAAATATTTATAGAACTGATTGCAATAAATCAATTCTAGTGCCATGTAAGCACCATATCAAGTAAATATGTTACTAGTACCCTAAACTACACTAGGCATCGGTTCTTTAAGGCTTTATATATTTACTCAATATGCTACCTACAAAGATAGCATTATTCGAAAGGATTGGGGTGTTATTATAAACACCATAGAATAGATACTAAGCCTTTATGATAATGTCCACAGCCTTTCATATCTACTCTATGCTATATACAATAAAGATACTGCTTAACCCTTCCAACTAGCATACTGTATCTTTCCTAGTTCCCGTTTTATTCTCCCATAAAAAAGAAATCTCTTTTAAAGATTTCTTTCAGTTTTATGACATAGATCTAAAACTTAAGAATTAATATTACCTCACACGTATAATAATTCCATGATACCATTATACACTATAGACCACGACATCAACACGACAACATTAATTTTTTTACAATTTTCCATTTAAAATTTCATTATATATTCTTTGTGCTTGTCTCTCACTATATCCTAATATATCTCCTATTTCATTCCAGGTTCTTTTTCTATTATTCTTTTTTGTAAATTCGCCATCATTTCTCAATGAATATACTTTCATTTTATGTGGTTCTATTTTAGACAATCTTTTAGTTTCTCTTATAATAAATCTTTCATATGCATTAATGGTTTCTAGTAATTGATATATTTTATCATCACATTCTTCATCTTTTATTATATAATGAGTGAACTTATCAAATATTGTTATTGAATCAGTTTTACCAGGAATTATATCCTTTAATTTAGGAGAAGAAGGTAGAGTTCTTTCAAAATTGATTTGTTTCTTCTCTAAATATAATTCTAATTCATTATTTAATCTATCAATTTCTCTTTTTGCTTTTTCTATAGTTAAATGATCCATTACTCACCTCTATCAAAATGTTCTTCGAATTTACCATTCTTCATTCTGACATATTTTGAAATAATATTCTTATAATTTATTACAAATCCTTCAACATCTCTTTTAACTCCATCAGTATAAGTTTCATAAAAGGCATCTAAATTTTCTTTTGTTGGTAAAAATATGAGTTCGGTAATTTCTGGAACTACACCTATAAATTTTGGTATTTCTTGATTTATAAACGGATATTTAAATAATTCATGATCATAAATTAGGTTATATAAATTATATTCTTCATCTATATTTGCTTTTGCAAACATATACCATTTTTTATCAAATTTTTTTACATCATACTTTATCTTGCCCATTCCTAGCCATTCACCACATATTGCTGAATCATTAATTAATTGCTCTTGTAAATAATCTTTATTGTCTAATAGCCACTGATATAGCCCTTTATATAATTTATCTTTTACTTCTTCTAACTCACTGATATTAATAATTGTCTTTCTCTGAGCAATGTATAATTCATCGTTCTTCTTGAAGAATACTAAATTGCTCCCATCTAATTTTTCAGTAATGTATACCTTATCCCCTGAACAACTAACTCTTTTAGTCTTTGGATATATTTCTTTCTTTATCATAACTTTTCCTTTCTAATTCTTCTTCTAACTTTTTAATCTTACATTTAATCTTAAGCTTTTCCTTAAACAAATCAATCCTTCTATCAGATACCGCTATTAGTCTATTTATTTCTTTTAAATTTTGTTTATGTTTTACCAATTCCCTCCTGATATCATATAAACTTCTCATTTTACTCCTTATTTTTCAAACAAATTTCATTTAATCAACCTCATCTTCATAGATATTTCCTATCACTTTCATTCTATCTAAATGTTTCATAGAAGAACTAGGAATATGACCTTTTATTTGAAAACTAGCCGTATCTTTATTCCAAGTTACAACACCAATTTCATCAGGTTTAGTCCATTCATAATCAAACATAACTTTATCTCCTTCATAAACATCTTTACCATTTTTATCCTTTAGCCCTACATATTGCATTAAATCACTAAACCATTCTCCTAGACCAGTTTGCATATTATGATAATGACCATTTCCTTTTTCATCAAAACATATAAAATCATGTGAATTATTCAAATATCTCATTTTTTTTAAATCTTTATCATATACTCTAAATTTTATTTCCCTATTCATTATTTCTCTCCTTTGCTTTTAAGATAATCAATTTGAGTATTTTTAATATTATTTAATTGAATTAAGCAATCATTAAAATCATTTTTTAGTCTTGATATATATAATGTTTTTTCTAACTGACTTGTTGGTGGGAATTTATCTATTTCATCAATTAACTCTAATAATTTCTTGTAATATTTATTAAATTGTCTTATAGACCTTTTCATTCCTAAATGAACTCTACTCATACTTATTCTCCTTTGCTTTCTAAATTAACAAGTCTTTGTTGTTCTATTTCTCCTAAATGTTGTATTTTAGCAATAAACTCATATAATTGGTCTATTTCTGCCTCTAATATTTTTATTTTAGTTTCTTTTACTTTTACTTCTTCTTGCATATCATTATCTAATCTTTTAATATTTTCAAGTAAAGTAAATTCTTCTTTATTATCTTTTATTTTAAGCATAATATCAGTCCTTTCTATTTCTTTATTTTTCAATTTTGTAAGTATTTTCAACAGTTATTAAATATCTAGGAATATGGTCTATTGTTTGCTGTTCACTAAATATCCTAATACTCTTCATCAACTCTGTTATATAATTATCCTTTTTAGACAACAATTCTCTATTGAACTCATTAACTTTTTCTCTAATCATTTTTTCAATTTCATCATTAGCAATTTGTTCTATTTGCTTTTTCATAATTGTTTCAAAGTCTATATTCATTATTTATCATCTCCTAATCTTAATAATCTTCTTCAGAATACATTGAACTAATTTTATTATAAAAATCATTACCTAATTTTAATATTATTTCTTCATCTAAGTTTAAGTATTCTAAACAACCATTTTCGTAACACCATTCATAATATTGTTGTATTGTTATTTTATTTTCTTCATATAATTTTTTTATTCTTGTAAAACGCATATCGAAACCCCAACAATAATTTTTAGCAATATGAGTATAATAACTATTTTTATTTATAAATTTTTTAGAACAATAAGGACATTGATATATAATAGTTTTTAATTCTTTTGGTTGTTCTACTTCAAATCCTTTTATTTTCATCTGATACTCCTATTATACTTTTGTATTTTTGTAAAATTTCTTCAATCATATCACAACTTATTTGGTCGTAATCAAATAAATTAAGATAGCCTTCTAAATACTTTATAAACTCTTTTTGTTGAGTTAACAATATAGCTTCTCTATCTTGTACTTCTTCTCTATGTCCACTTGCTATATCTCTACATAATGTCATATCTTCAAGTTGTTTCTTTAATTCTTTATTTTCCTTTAATAAATCATTATAGTCAGGAATTTTATTTAATCTGTCAACAGCACTCATCAAGTCATCAACATTTATACCATTCATAGCACTTATAGGATTATTTGTTTCGATTTTTGGAAGTTTCATAATCTCTTTTAATAATTCTTCTTTATTCATTACTATCACTTCCTTGTTCTATTAGCTCAATCTTATCTTTTATCTTTGTAACAATTCCTTTATTGTCTAGCCATAAAGTATCAATAAATTCTTTTAATATATTCCAATTATCTTCTAAATTATTTATTTCTTGTCTTAAATTAACAATTTCTTTAAATGTTCCTAAATCAAAACCTTTGTAATACAAATGTGAATTATCATAATTATTAATTTCAATTTCAAAATTGTCTTTTTCTATCAATTGCTTTTCAGGTTCTGCTATTAAAATTACTGGTTTTTCACTCATTTTGACACCTCTTTTAATATATCTAATAATTGTTTTAAATCTCTTATAACTTCATCTTCTTGACACCATTCTGTTTGATATTTAATAGTCCAATTTGTTGCTTTATCAATCACTTCTTTTTGCTTTTGGCTTTCTTCTTGCAATTCTAAAACCATATCTTTTAATGTTTCTTTATCATACTCCAATGAGAATACACCATTTTTCATAAATTTATCTTTCATTCTGATGCCTCTTTTAATATATCTAATAACTTAACAAATTCTTCTTGAGCAGATTGATATTTTAAATTACCTATCAAATAATATTCTAATCTTGATGTAATCTTATCGATTACTTCTTTTTGTTTTTTGCATTGTTGTTCTGTTTCATTTAACAACTTAACACATTGATTATAACCATAAATTAACCAAGCGTAAGTTTCTTTATCTTCCCCTATTAGTTTATTCCCTAACTCATCAACCCGTTTCAAATAGTCTTTAATTTCTTCTTTATTCATTCTTTATCTCCTAACCAACCAAGTTCATTTACTTGTTGGTTTATTGCTTGTAATATATCTAAAGTAAATTCATTAACTATTTCTATTGTTTTACTATTATTATAAAACCATATATGAACATCATTTTCTTCATTATAGTAGTACATCATATATGGTGTAGTTTCAACTAAATCATATCCTAGTTCTTTAAATAACTCTTTAGCACTTTTCATATTTTAATCCTCCTCCCTTTTTACCATTGGTTCTATTTTTAAATATTCTATTTCATTCATATCTAAAAGTGTCCCCCAATGGCTTACTTCATAATCATAAATTGTTGGAATAATATCTACTCCCAATAATCTTATATAATGTTCAAAAAATTCAATTTTTTCTAAATTATGTCCTCCAACTATGCAACCATTTTTTTCTTTGTATTCATAATAATATCTCATACTATTCCTCCTTTAAATTTTTAATTACAACAAATTTTTCATTTCCTTCGTACATCAATGCCTCATTTAAAATATAGCCATTATCTAATACCCATTCGCAAGGTTCAGGATAACACAAATATTCTTCAACAATAATTCCTTTGTTCCCTAAATTAGTTTCAACATATTTTCCTAAATAAGAAAATTTAAACTTTGCATTATCAATATCGCTATTATTATTTATTTGCTGTTTCATTATTTCTCCTTTAAATTGTTAATTTCATCTATTAGTTCATTGATTTTATATCTATTATGTGTAATATATTTTGCTAGAAATTCTTTATCATCTATTTTTCCACTTTCTAATTCTAATTTTTCTATATTCTTTGGTTCTTCAATTATTTCTATTTCATCATTTAAGCATTCTTCTAAATATACTTGATTTTGTAAAGTTCTATAATCTTGATAATATTCACTATAATATTGATAACCTCTCCCGTGGATAGTTGGTATACATTCCCATATTTTATCTTTATATTTTATTTTTTTAGGTGCTTTACCATCTTTTATTAATCCTAGTAATTCATATATTGTTATTTTCATTTTGATACCTCTTTTAAATTCACATTATCTTGTAATCGTTTTAATTCCTCATATAACCATTCTTTTGCTTTTTCAAAAGTTTCTTCTTCAGAAGAATAATCATAAGGACTAAATACATCAAAATTTATTTCATAATATCTTTCTTCATTTTTATCATAAGCATATTTATTTATAGATATATCAGCTCTATAAGTACAACCAACCTTTGTAATTCTTAACCTAATATATTTATTTTTATTAACATATAATTCTTTCATTTTAACATCTCCTTACTTTCCTTACTAATCGTTATCCGCTATTTCTAAATAGTCTAGTAAACTAACATAACAATCTTTACATAATATACATAATTTTTTATTTTCACAACCTTTGTATGTATAAATTGCTATTCTGTTTTCTTTGAATGTTACATTTCCACACTTACAACAAACTTGTGCATTTCTTTGTGATACATTATTTAAAAATCTCATTAAATCTTTATCACTCATTTTTCTTATTTCATTTAATTTCATAATTATTTTCCTTTCTCAATAAATCTAATTATTTCCTTAAGTTTTGCAATAATCGTATCTTTTTTAATATCAGAAGTTAGGACTATGTCAACTAACTTACTATGTATTGAGTCTATTTTTAGTTCATAGTCCTTATTTTCAAACATTAATACTTTTACATCTTGATCGTAAGTATCTTGTAAGCGCTTTATTTCATTTGTTAAATCAGAATATTGTTTATTTGATAGTATTTTCATCTGAATCCTCCTTAAAATAAACTCTTTCAATTTTATATCTGTGGTTTCTTAAACTGCCTCTTGATATATTACATTTAATTACTTGAGCACTAGTATTAAAGAATCGTGCACAGTCCACTGCTTTTGAAAAAACTGATATTGGTTTTTCCTTTTCAAAAGTATCATAAACAACTATACAACTGTTTCCATACGCTTTTTTATCATCACTATTGCATATAACACGTAATAAATCTAAATATGGTTCATAGATTTTCTTTGACATATTTAATTGCTCTGCTTTCATTAGCACTACTTCTGATACTTGTTTTAATAGTATTTGGAGTCCTTCCTGGACTTATTTTCTTTAGAATATACCTTTTACTTAATTTTTCTTCTTGCTGTTTTATTATGTTGTTAAGCTCTTCTATTTTAGTTTTTAGTTTATGATTTTCTTTAGTAATTCCGTCTTTTGATGTGCTTTGCTTTATAAATTTATTTTTTAATATGTCATTGTTTTTCTTTAACGATTCATTTTCAGTGTTTAAACTGTTAATTTGTTTAAATTGTTCAGCACATCTTTTGTTTAAAGTATTTATTACACTTTCTTTTCTACTTTTGTATTCTTTATATTCTTTTTCTAAATTATTTTTTTCTTCCAAAACCCCATAAAAATCTTTCTTATAAAAAATTTTCACAGCTTTAATTCCTTTCTATTATAAGAATGGTAAATCTTCATCACTTAAGGTTACTTCACTTCCAGCAGTATCATAATCACTTGTATAATTTTGTGGTACTTCAACTTCAACTGATGTATCATTTTTCTTTTCGTTACTTCCTGCGAAATAAACTTCTTCAACTATAAATTCAGTTACAAATCTTTTTTTACCATCGCTATCGTCATAATTTCTTGTTTGTGCTCTTGCTGTAATAGCCATCATATTACCTTTTTTAAAGTATTTTTCTATAAATTCTGCTCTCTTATCAAATGCTTGGCAATTAAGAAAATCAGCATCATAATTACCTTCTTTATTTTTAAAATTACGATTAATTGCTAATGTAAATGAAGTAATCTTTAAGCCACTGTGTGTACTTCTTAATTCTGGGTCTTTTGTTAACCTTCCAAGTCCTATAAATTTATTCATATCTCTTTTTTAATTCCTTTCTTAACTTTTCATTTTCTTTTTTTAATTCAGTAATTTTTACTCTCGTAAACGCTTCAATGTTCTTTATGTTTTCATATGTAACTTTTAGATTGTCATACGTAACCTTTAAGTTCTCATACTTTTCTTTATAATCGTTTTCTTCACTTTTGATTTTTTTAAATACTGCAACTGTTTTACCTGAAAATTCACATTTCTTCTTACCATAAATTACTACAAGTCCTAAATTTACTAGTTCGTTTAATCTAGGTGAAGCATTATTTCTATCGTCATTATTTGTATAGCCTTTTTCGTGCATTCTAATGGCTATTTCTTTTGCAGTAAGCATTTCATCGCCTAATACTTCTAAAACTTGTGATTGTCTTTGTTTCGTGTCTATTTGATTGTAAGAATCAACTTTAGTTTCTAAACAAGTTGGTTCAAACATATATGTTCTAATTTCCATAACATTCCTCCAGGTTCTTTAAATTAGTTAATTCATCTGGTGTAAGTGTTTCAATATCTAATGCTTGAGCCTCCTGAACGATACTATCAAGTAATAAAGCCATCTCTTTTGAATCGTATACTGAACTTCCATAATAAGCAATTAAATTGGTGAAGCCATCATATTTACTCTTTGAAAATGATTCACACATCCATCCAATTCCTTTTTTAGTCCAAGCATTTATAAATGTACTTACTGCTGTATTCCTAATAGGGATAATCTCATATTTACCCATTTCTTTAATATTCTTACGATATACTTCTTCTTTTGTTATGTGAAGTTTATCAGCTATCTTTTTACATAGTATCCAGCAATAAGCATTTGCGTCTAATGATCTCTTTTCTTTATGTTCTTTGATTTCATATTCTTTGTTTGGATCAAGTTGCCACAAGTACTGAGATATTTCTTGAGGACTACCTATCATTAGTTTTCATCATCCTTGATGTAATCTAAAATGCTATTTATTTTTTTAACTATTTCTCTTTGTGGTACTGAAATTGCATATTTTTTGCCATCAATATACATATAATCATGTAAATTACCATTTGAAGTTTTCTCTTGCTTTATTTCTATTTTTTCAAGTTCATTTTCTATTTGTTCTTTCTCAGCATCTAATTCACACAAATGTTTAAATATTGAATTAAATTCTTCTTTGATAATAATGATACAATCTTCTAATGAACTAGTTTTTTCTTCAGCATTAACTTGTTTTATGAAGTCTTTACATTCTATAATTTCATAATTTTTCTCTTTGTAATATTTTTTATTGCAGTATCCTAAGCCTTTCAAAAATGATAAATTGTCAAATTCTATATAAGTTTTGTTTTTATATTCTTCAAAATAATTAGGAAAAGTAGCTTTTAGGCTGCTAGTCCATCTAAAATCATATTTTTCTAGTAATCTCATTAACTCGTCATATTCTTCTTGAGTATTGCAGTGTACTGCTATATTTTCATTTTTAAATCTTTCTATCATTTTATTCATTATTTTTTTTCTCCTAATCTTCCACTTTCTTTTCAAAATCTATGTTTATTTTTGTGCTCCAACTATTTTCTAAAGTCTTAGTTGTGTTATTGATAAAACTATCCACAAATTTTTCCATATTTGATTTTTTGTTTAATTCTTTTTTTATCATTTCAGTTAACATTGGTTTCTTTTCTTCAATAGATTGTTTAACAGTTTCCTTTACAACCTCAGTCATTTGTTTTCTTAATTCGAAATCAAGTAATCTTTCAGTTCCCCATGAACTTGTTGATGGTTTACCAGTATTTTTATCCACTTTTGTATTTAGTAATTCTTTTACAATTGTTTCAACAATATCATTTTTTGCACCAAGTGCTTCTATCATACTTGCATTTACTACTTCTTTTACACATTCTGCAATATAATTTTGATCTATTTTTAAATCTACACCTAATATGTTATTCATTGTTTATGTTTCTTTCTTTTAAAAGTTCATCTGTTAGTTCTATTGCTAAATCAAAAGTTATTCCTTTTGACATAAAACTATCTGCAATATTTTTATAATTGTAATTTTTAATCTTATTTGTCATTGTATCTTCTATATTGCCATCAAAATTTTTTATATGATAGTTTGCATCACCTCTTACATTATCTTTTACATAGTTAAGCATACCAACATAATTTTTGTCTTTATATTCCAGCTTTTGTTCAAGTTCTTTTACTTTTTCTATTAAATCTATATATTCTTTTAATTTTAATACAACTTTATTTTCTTCCATTTTTTCTCCTTTTCACATAAAATCTCTATCACTAATACCAACTTGTTCTGCAACTGGTATTGGTCTATAATTGTCTTCTAGATCTTGTTTAGTATTTTCTAGTTCTTCTTCTAAAGCACGATATTTTCCAACTAAATCTTCTAATAAGCCAATAACATCATCTTCTTGTAAAGTCATAGGTTCTATTTTATAGCCCACTATTTCTTCTAGGTCATTTTTCAAATTATAATCAATGTCCATCAGTACACCTCTTTCTCTAAATAATCATTTTCGTTTGGCCTTTTTTTATGAATAATACAATCAATAAAGTATTCAGCTCTTTTTTCCAGTTCATTAATTAATTTTTCATTTCTTAGGATTTCAATTTGCTTATTATGTAGATCAGTTATGATTACATTGATCGGATCTTCTTGTTCTTCATCTGTTAGAGTATTTACATTTAAGATTCCTTTATCAACTTCTAGTACCGCCATTTGAATTTGTACTTGACAATAATAACCAATTGGAATATTAAATCTGATACCTTCATAAATTGCATTGTAACTTCTCTTAGCAACCCAACTCCTAAATGTCTTCTCATTTATTACTTTGTTTTCAATAGGAATTGATGTAGCTTTTTCTCTTGCATCCAAACTAACAACCAAGCCTTTTATTCTCTTGTGTTCTATTCTTTCATTAAAGATTAGTTCACAATTATTAACTTTTTCATAATATTTCAAACAGTCTTCTTCAAGTATATTTCCACTTGTTATAGCATCATTGTCTAGTTCTTCATAATCTTGTAACCCTAATTTTAATTCCCATAAGTCTTGTGCTATTTGACTATCAAAATTAAGTATTTTATGTATTTCAGATGCACCTAACTGTTTTCTTCTAATTTCTCTTTCTTCTAGTGATAACATTATTTATCACCTTTTAATACTAATTCTACTTGTTCAAGTAAAGCTGCTTGTTTTTCAGGGTTATTATAGCTATCAATAAATTCTTCTCTTGTTAATCCTAATGCTTCGTACACTTTTTCTTTTGTTTGATATTTTTGCACTATTTTTTCATATGCTTTTTTGATTTTTGTTTGAACAGCACTTATCTTTTTTCTTTCTTCTTCTGCAGCTATTGCGCTTCTTATCTTATCTGGATCATCATTAGAAGTTGTCACATTGAAGTACTTTAATAAGAAGTATCTATTTGCATATGTAAGCCCACTTCCTAATGCTTGACTTCCATCTGCTTGTTGACCTAATAGCCCCCAGTCAACAACTTCAGTTTCTCCTGTCTTTATATCTTTCCAAATGAATTGTAATTCACTTCTTACTAACACATCTGTTTTTGGCTGTCCTTTAGCATTTTGATAATTAACTACTTCACTATACAATGTTCCTGGTACAAATCGTGGTGTTAGTTTAATTCTAAGTTCTATCATTTTGTCGTTTAATGCTAATAAAATGCTTTCTTCACTTACATAGTTATATCCATGACCTTCACTATCTTTTTTCATAATGCTAACTAGTTTTTTAAGTTCCATTAATTTTTCATCTAAAGAATTTAATTCTTTTTGTTCTTCCATATTCTTTCATCTTCCCTTCTTCTATAATTCCAAATTAGTACATAATTTGTTATATTTTGAATTGTTATTTCTTCCCAGCTTAATTTTTCAAGGCCAGTTTCAAAATCAATAATTGATTTCTTTTGTTTAAGTAATCTTTTGTAGAGATTTATAATTTTGTTTCTATCAACTTTCTTTTTGATGTAAAGACTTTCTAGAAAGTTATCAAATGCTTTTAAATCTATCATCATGAACTCCTAAACTTTTCTAAAAAATTATTAAAATCTTCAGCACTTTTTTCAAGTTCATCAGATGATTCACTGCTTTCTATTTTTTGGTTAAACCAATCAGGTATTACTTTCTTAGCTTCCTTTTTAGATGATTCCGCTTCTTTTATTTCTTCAAGTGTTGTATAATTACAGCCACTCCAATTTTTTAATATACCTTCTACATAACCAAATGTTCTTTTACTATTGAGTGTGGCTATTTCAAATGCATATTTGATAATGTCTTCACTAAACGACAACAACCAACTATCTATTTTTTGTAATTCAATAGTATTTAAAGTTCTTCCAAATAATTCTTCTACATATTCATATATATTAGTTGTTGTATTATTCTTATCTATACTATACTTACCTAACTCTATACTATCCTTACCTGTGTATCCATTTTGTATACAATTTGGATCCATAAGCTCGTAAGTGCCATTTTTTTCTTCGGTTAAATGGCTTTTTTCTTCTGTATATAGTGTTTCTTTGTATCTATCTTTTTGTACGTAATTATGTATTTTCCAATGTTTAATTACTACCACTCCTGTGTCAAATGGTATTATAAATTTTTTACTAATTAAGGCTTTAAAATCATCATCACTACAACCTACAATTTTTTGTATTTTTTTAGGTGTTGAAACAAAGCCATCATCGTCAGCTCTCATACACAAATCGTAGTATAATAATCTGCTACTTTGTGGCATTTCCAAGAACAAATCAGTATCTATAATGTCTAAATTAAACATTCTTCTTCTAGCCATTTTTACACCTATAAATTAATCTTACAGAAATATTCACTATTGCCTTTGTTCATACAATTTTTAATTTCTTTTTTATTGTAATCGTTTAAAAATATTATTACTGTAACAATCATAAACACAACTAATATACCTATTATTAAAGTTATGATTTTTTCTTGTTTTTCTTTTACTTTGAAATATTCTTTTTCATAACTTTTTTCTTGATTTTCTTTAAGCTTTTCAGGGCTCACTATAAATTCAGGTTCTTTTTCTTTCATTTCTATTTTTTCCTTTCAAATATAATTTTTTTGACATAGATTTAAACCCCTAATTGATTTATTCTTCACTTTTTGATATAATCAGTAGCGAAGAACTTTTGCGTTTGTTCTTCTTTTTTTATGATCATTTATTACTCCTTTCAGGTTCTTTTATTAATATCTTCTTTTCAAAGTACCATTTGGGAACTTTTGCTCCTATAATTATCGTTCCTGGATATTCTCTTTTAAGTCTTGTATTTAATTCTTCAATTAGTTTATAACTTGCTGTTTTTCCCAACCCAGTTAACTTGATAATCTCTTTCGAATCATAAAATTCCATATTTTCAACTCCTTTCTTTTATTTCGCGTGGATATTGATATTTTTCTTGTTCTCCTTTACAATAAAATCGAAAGGAGATGTGTATGATTTTTCAAAATAAGAATAAATTTTTAATGTATAAGACTCTTCTTAAATTTAATAAATGTAAATCTATTAAAGAAACCAAAGATTTTATTATTAATAAATTTAACATTGACGATTGGTATTTTTCATATCTTATTGGTCAATGTGTTGAATTACAATTAATAGATGGTATCAAAGTAACCAAAAGTATTAACAATCATTATCATAATGTATATACTGAAAATATTTATTTAACTTACAATGGCTATGAGTTTATTAAAAACTACTATGGTTGGCTAAAAAAGTTACTTCGTGATTTACTTTTAATTACTATAACTGCAATCATAACTGTACTTGTCGAGAGTAAATTAGACCCAACCAATCAAGTTCATAATCAAGAATGCCAATGTTATTCCAATAATTAATTCAAATGGTATTATGATTATTTCAAATAAGATTGAATGGTTCTCATAAAAATCTGTTATCAATTCTAATAAAATCTCTATTTTATTCATATTTATTCCTTATTCTTCTTTTTCTTCACTTTGAGTGAAATAAAGTGGTAAAAAAAATTCATTAATATTACATCCAATAACACTAGCAATTTCATTTAATTTATTTATTGAATAATTAAATGGATGATTCTTAATATTTATATAAGTTCTTTCAGTTATATTAAGTTTGCTAGCAATGTCGCTATCTAACAAGCCATATCTTTTTTGGACTGATTTAATATTTCTTATCACTTGTTCTTCATTTGTTTCCATTTATACCTCCTAACTAATTCAATTGTAATTCACTCAAAGTGAATTGTCAAGCATTTTTCACAAAAAGTGAAAAAAATATTGTAAATTAGTGAAATTTATTGTATAATTCAGTTGTAAGGAGGAGAAGTATGAAGAATTATTTCGCTAAAAATATTAGTTATCTTATTGATAATAATATAATAAGCGTTGAAACAATTTTGAAAATTACAAATCACAATAGTCCTGGGCTAATATCTATGTGGAAATCTGGAGAGCGAAATATAATGACAAATGACTTAATCGCTATCGCAAATTTTTTAAATTACACAGTTGATGATTTAATTAATAAAGATTTAAGCAAAAAAGATTCAAAACTATCAAAAAGTGAATTAGATGTTTTATTTGATAAACATAAAGATATATTAACAGATGATGATAAAGAAACTATTAAGTTCATTATAGAAAAAAGAAAAAGAGAAATAGATAAGGAACTTGATGGAGAATAATTAACAATAAGTATGCTAGTACAGGTACTTAATATAAATTAAAGAATAAAGAGGTATTAAGTATGATCATAGAATTATTAAAAGGGAACATGACTCAACAAGAGTTATTAAATTATTACAATGCTAACATTACTTATGTTAGTTTAAGCAAAGGTATAAATGGGTTCGTATTCAACCATCGTGGAATCTATAACATAATAATTAATTCTAACCTATCCTATTACAAAAAAAGAAAATCAATACTGCATGAACTTGCACATATTGAGCTTTCACATTTGGATCAAGACAAAACAATGTTAGAATTTAATAGAAATGGTTTTGAAGATGAAGCTGATAATTATCTTAAATTTATAAGAGATAATTTAAGAAATAGAATTGTTAAGGAAAGTGGGGTTTAGGAATGAATACAGAGATTAAAGAAAAATACGATTTAGAAGAATACAAAGAGAAAACATTTGACGATATTAAGCATATGGACGAAATAGGAAATGAATACTGGGAAGCAAGAGAATTAATGTTTGTACTAGGGTATTCTAAATGGGGAAATTTTAAAAAAGTAATAGAAAAAGCAAAAATCAGTTGTAAAGTTAGTGGAAATAATGTAAGCGATTGCTTTGCCGGCGTCGGGAAGTCAATAATTAGTGGAAAAGGAAAAGTTGATGTCATAGAAGATTATCGTTTAAACAGATATGCTTGCTATCTTATTGTACAAAATGCTGACCCTAGAAAAAATGCAATTGCACTAGGTCAAACTTATTTTGCGGTGCAAACTAGAAAAATGGAAATAACACAAGAACAATATTCCAAATTATCAGAAGATGAAAAAAGATTATATACTAGAGCGAATGTTAAAAGCAAAAACAAATATCTTTTTGATACTGCAAAAGCAGCTGGTGTAACAAATTATGGTAAATTTAATAATTATGGATACAGAGGTTTATATAATGGAGAGACAGCTGAGCAAATTGCCAAAAGAAAAGGAATAGATTATGAAAAACAAGATATTCTAGACTATATGGGTTCAGCTGAACTAGGTGCAAATTTATTTAGAATTACCCAAACAGATGAAATTATAAAAGAAAAAAATATAAATAACGAAGATGAAGCTTGTAAAACACATCATAAAGTTGGGCAGGCAGTAAGGCAAACAATAAAAAAACTTGGTGGAAGAATGCCTGAAGATTTACCAACACCAAAAAAATCAATAAAAGAAATTGAAAGAGAAGAACTAAAAAAATTGAAATAAAATAAAAAATAGCACCTGCGCCAACAGGTACTATCAATTTGAAAAACTTTAAATATCAATATCCACGCTAATAGAATTGAGTTTTTTAAATGTTTTTCTATAGAAAATTATACTAAATTAATAGATTAAAATCAAGAAAGGAGAATAAGAAATGAATAAAATATATGAAAAAACAAGATATTCAAACATATACAGACATAGTAAAAATGGAAACTATATAATAAGGCATAATAGCACTACTATATCTAAAATAAATAGTCAAAAAATATATGACATTAAAGTTGCTAGAGACTATAAAGCAAAACTAGAATTAAATATTAAAAAAATAGAACAATCAAGTAATTCATATCTATTTAAAGACTTATGGAATGAATATATATATCACTGTGAAAATATTGTTAAGTTATCTTTTAACACTGTAAAAAAGAAAAAAATCATGTATAATTGTTATTTTTATGAATTAGGTTCTTTTAAAATCAATGAATTATCAAAAGAAGATATAATTGATTTTATGAACAATATTGTTGCATCTGATAAAACTAAAAATGAAGTTTTAAAACTTTTAAAAGCATTCATAAATTGGTGTTATGAAGAAAGAGATATTATTAGAAAAAAACCTACTCTTGGTATCAAAAATTTTAAAACAGCTAAAGTTGAAATGAAATATTGGACTATTGAGGACTTTACTAAATTTATGAATTATATGAAAGCCTTAAAAAGTGATATTGCTTATCGTATAAGAATATTAGTATTAATTGAATTACATTTAGGTGATCGAATTGGTGAATCTAGAGCTTTAACTTGGAGTTCTATAAATGAAAAACATTCTACAATTAGAATATCACACTCTATTAATTATAATAATAAATCAAAAGATTTTTTATCTAACACTAAAAACTATGGTTCTGATAGAATTGTAGATGTTAGTAACTTGTTAGTAGAAGAATTACTTAAATATAAGCAATATCTTGTAGAGCAGCAAATTAATATTAATGATATAATATTTTATAATTATAATACTAACAAGCCATATTCAGATTCTAGTTTAAGGAAACAATTTTATCGCTTTTCAGAAGAAGCAGGAGTTCCGAAAATAAGACTGTACGATTTAAGACATACTTATGTTGCTTTAATGATGAATGAAGGCTGGGAACTATATCATATTTCAAAAAGAATTGGTCACGTTAATTATGCAACAACTGTTAATAAGTATGGTCACTTAGAAAATAAATTAAGAAAGGAGATAGCAAAAACTACCGATAAATATTTTTAATGGAAATTTCAGTGGTAAAAAAAATAGTAAATTAAGTAATAATAAGGGCAAAATGAGAAATGATGTTACCCATCACCTGCTCCAATTGAATACAACTTACGAACCTATTATGGTGTTGTAAGTTTTTTAATGTCTAAAATCTAACTCACTGTTAGCTTGGAAGACATATATAGATGTTCTCTTTCTAGGAAGGAGGACATTTTTTAATGCTTAATTTTAAAACAATAGAAAGATTAAAACCTAACTCAACTATTATTGATATTATTAAATGCTATGACTTTAAAACGAGAAATGGCAAGGTTAAAATTCTTGAAAACACAAATTTAAAGTTTATCGAACCTACTGAATACTTAATATTATCTCCTAAAAAACTCACTATTTATGAGTACAAAGTTAATGAAATATCTAATAAACAATTTTATGTAAAAGAACATAATGAAAAATATACGTTGCAAGAAATATGTAAAATTTTGAAGAAATTGTAATTTTACACTTAACTTTTTGCTTATAAAGTGCCAAACGAGTGAGAGGATAACTTCTCTCAAATATAAAAGAAAGGAGATGATTTTGTGAGATGTGGAGTTTATGTTAGAGTTTCAACTGACGACCAAAAAGATAATGGATATTCTATTGATTCACAACTTAGAATGATTAAAGAATACTGTGAAAAGAAAAACTATGACATCATTGATGTTTATAATGATGCCGGTCATTCAGGAAAAGATTTAATGAGACCAGAAATGCAAAGATTATTAAAAGACATTAAATCAAAGAAGATTGATAAATTAGTTGCTATTAAAGTAGATAGACTTACAAGAAGTAATTATGATGGATTTTGGCTACTTAATTATTTAGAAGAACACGATGTTAAATTAGAACTAATACTTGAACCATTTGATGTAAGTACTGCTAATGGTGAAATGATTTATGGAATGAATTTAGTGTTTGGTCAAAGAGAAAGAAAAGAAATTGGAGCAAGAACAAAAAGAGCTATGGAAGAAATGGCTATGGAACATATTCACCCTAGTAAAGCACCTTATGGATATATAAGAAACAAAGAAACAGGTCATTTAGAAATTGAACCTATTGAAGCTGAAGTTGTTAAAGAAATATTTGAACTATGTAAAGAAAGACATTCAACAAGAAATATTGCTACTATTATGAAAAATAATAATGCTTATTTAAGTCATGGTAAATGGAAAGCTGATAGAGTTTATAAAATACTAACTAATTCTATTTATATTGGAATATTTGAATATGGCAAATATAAAAGAAAACCTGAAGATATACTAAAAGTTGAAAATTACTGTGAACCAATTATTGATTTAAAGACTTGGAACATTACTAGAAAGAATTTAGAGAAAAATAAACATCCTAATTACGGAGAACATATACATTTATTTACTTCTTTAATTAAATGCCCTGAATGTGGTAATATTTTATCTTCTACTATTTCTTATAAATATAGTGGAACATCAAATAAAAAAGAATACTACCATTTAACTTGCAAAAATGTTAATTGTAAAGCAAAAGGACTTCATTATAGTTCTGACAAGATTGAAAAGAAATTAGGAAGAGTTTTAAATGAACTAACTAGATATATGTATGATATGAATAATGAAATAATTGTATCAAACTCAACTAAATCAAAAGACATAAGTGATATTGATAAAGCAATAGAAAAACTAAAAATTCAAGAAAAGAAGTTAGTAGATTTATACCTATCATCAAACTTAAATGTAGATGCTATCAACCATAAAAACGAAGTTATCAAAAAAGAAATTGAGAAATTAAATAAGAAAAAGCAATTACTAGATCCTAATGATGACTTCAAAGAATATACAGTGGAACTACTTAAAAAACTTGATTACAAAAAAGAAGAAGATTATTTGTTATTTAATAAACTTGGCTTTTCCTTTATGTGGGATAGCTTAAATCGTAAAGCAAAAAGAGATATATTAAATAAACTTGTATCACAAATAGAAATTACAAGAGATAAAAACTACAACATTGAAATCAAAAATATTAAGTTTACTGATGAATTTATATCTAGAAGTTGTAAAGAGTATTTAGAATATCTAAATGATATTTTAAAGAACAATAATATTGGTATCAAATATCAAGAGTTAATAACTACTGATGAACTTAATGATTATTCTAAAAACTACTATGTTTTATCACTTCAAAAGTTAGAAAAGAATGAATATTCAAATGATGAAAGAAAGATATTACTTACACTAGCATCAGAACATTTCTATTATGATGGTATCATACATTGCCCTTTGTATAGTAATGAAACTATTATAGACCAAGTAATGCTAATACCTAAAACTGAAATATGTTAAAGAAAGGACTTACTAATTATGAAATTATTAAATAAAAATAATATTATTAAAAATCAGGTTAATACAGTTGAACAATATAAAGTTTTAAACTACTTAAAAGATACTTTTAATACTGATGCTATTGCTATTTATTTAATTGATAGATATACAATTAAAGTTATAGATACAAATAATGATATTGGCTATTTTAAATACAATAGTAAAACTAAAAATGTAGATTTTATAGATAACTATAATAAAAGCAAAGAAACGGAGAGATGAAAAATGAGAAAAATTATTACAAAGGATGAAATTAAAAATCTTAACAAATATGGATTATTAAAACTTGATTATCTAAAAAAGAATAATAAAGTTTTATATCAAAGACTAATTATTGAGGACAAACTATATACTTTTCTTTTTTCAGTCGGTAAAGAAGCAGAAGAAAAATTAAAATTATTAATAAATGAACTTGCTGAAAAAGATAAAGATTTAAATGAGAATTTAAAGGAAGAAAACCAATTATTGTGGGTACAAAAGATGAATAATTATAAAAATATTGCAGAAGAAATTGTTTTAAAAGAACTTATATTTAATGAAAAAGTGTGAGGACAAATAGAATAAAATTGTCTTAGCCAGCACTGCAAATGTACTCCTAACATTTGCCTAACCTATGGGACAAGTCCCAAACCCTAAAAATTATAGAAAGGATGAAAAAATGAGAAAAAGAAATATAAAAATTAATGTATTTATAAACGAAGAAGAACAAATTAGATTTAAAAATAAAGTTAAAAAATTAGGATTATCTCAATCATCATATATTAGAAAAATTATAAATGAAGATATGGATAATGTTATTCATAAAGATGAGATTAAACCTATTTTAGAACAAATAAAAGCTCTTAATCATGATTTAGTAAGAGCTAGAAATTTTATGATTATGAATAGAATTCACAATGGTGAAGAACTATTAGAAAAAGTACTTACCGAAATAAGAACCCTACAAAGTGTCCTAGATAAAGAGCAATACTAATACACAAGTACTGCTCTTTTATGTAAAAAGACTAGTTATATTTCAAACTAGTCTCATTGATAAATTATAATTTATTAATTATTACAATCTCCTTCGGTATATTCCATAGAATAATCACCAATTAATATATTTTTATCATTTTTAGTAGTAT
>OGOO01000404.1_pt1 | contig 52761 bp, 44 predicted proteins | sample 1552651 | NCBI WGS metagenome assembly OGOO01 (sample SAMEA2580118, study PRJEB22360) | human gut metagenome | biome: human gut; feature: human-associated habitat; material: faeces | place: Denmark | collected 2008/2010 | reverse complement strand
CGGAATCTTAGTAGCAAATAGAGCACCAAGTTTTTCTCATGGACTGAGAGGCCGCAATAATTAATTAAATAGAAAATGCCTCTAACTCCTCCTGCATCTCCCGGAAGAATTCCGACGTATGCCACCCATCCATTGCCGCATGAGCAATCGTAAGCGTCAGTGGAAGTGTCAGTTTCCCGTTATCTTCTGTATATTTACCAAATGTAATAATCGGAAACAGCGCTACATGATCCGACACTGTCGATGTCGCATATCCGGTATAATCCAGCCACGGCACACAAGAGATGCAGTAGAAATTCACCGGCTGTCCGGCTTTTGCTTTGACTCCCCGGACTTTCTTTGCAGCTTCTATATCCGTTTCGATTCTCTTATAAAAAGTCGCAAAGTCTGCATCATATTCGCTCCAACAGTCAGAAAATGTGTGATCTTCTTTGTGGAAGATTGTATAATTTGGATGTACAACATCCCACACTCCCGGATTGCCTTCTTCGTCCGTCATCATCTTCATAAATGGCAGGCGGTTCACAACATTTGACGTACACCAGATGAATGCCGCATAGAAATGCACTCCGAACCGGTCGCATTCTGCTCTTAATCTTGTTACATCCAGGCGCACTGTCATACTGTAGTTTACTTTTAATTTTTCGGTATAATACTTATAGTGATTCTGACGTGACCAGGTTGACTGGTCGATTTTTCTATATGGTGGAAGACTCATAATGTCACCTCTTATTGTATATTATTTCAAATTGATATAAAAAACACGCAAAAATAGCCGCCCCATGTCTGGTAAACTAGGCGACTATTTTTAATACATAAATTAATTATCAGGACTGACCGTCTATCGGCAACACCCTTTTTCTATAACTAGACTAACATCATCTAATGAATATGTCAATTTCTTATTTCATCCCAGAATGACTCCCCATCTCCCCGGTATTTACTTCCAAGAGCTTCCGCAATCGTCGCCGCCATATCTGCAAAACCTTTTCTGGTATGCAGATTCACCCCTTCTTTGATCTCTTTTCCGTATATAAGACAAGGCACATATTCTCTTGTATGATCCGTTCCGGTATATCCCGGATCACAGCCATGGTCTGCCGTAATCATCAGCATATCGTCGTCCCGCATATTTGCGAGGAATTCTCCTAACTGTTTATCAAATCTCGTCAGTGCTCCTGCATATCCTGCAATATCACGCCGATGTCCATAGATCATATCCCCATCTACTAAGTTCACATAGCAAAGTCCGTCGAACTCTTTCTTCTGTATCTCGATCGTCTTTTCCATATTCTTTTCATTTCCCTGATTCGGGTAGGTCTCCGTCACTCCCTGCCCTTCAAAGATATCATAGATCTTTCCGACACCGATCACATCTTTTCCTTCTGCTTTTAATGCATCCAACACCGTCTGTCTCGGCGGTGCAAGTGAAAAGTCATGCCGTCTGATTGTCCGTTCGTAATTTGGCCATGTTCCGATGAATGGTCTTGCGATCACTCTTCCGACTCCGAGATCTCCAGTCAGCATCTCTCTGGCAATCTTACAGTATTCATATAACTGCTCTACCGGAATTATCTCCTCGTGCGCTGCAATCTGGCATACACTGTCCGCAGATGTATACACGATCAGTGCTCCTGTCTCTTCCTGCTCCCGGCCATAATCATGAATGACCTGTGTCCCCGAATACGGCAGATTACACAGAATCTTTCTTCCCGTCCTTTTTGAAAATTCCTCTATGAATACTTTCGGAAATCCGTCCGGGAATTTCGGAAGCGGATCCGGTGTTACGATACCCGCCATTTCCCAGTGTCCGGTCGTCGTATCCTTTCCACATGATAATTCCTGCATTTTTGCAAAACTTCCGGTCGGATTCTCTGTACTTTTTGCATATTCCATACCATCAATCTGGTAGATTCCTATCTTTTCCATATTCGGAATATGAAGTTTCCCGCTGTCATAGCAGCTCTTCCATGTATTACTTCCGACATCACCAAACTTATCTGCATCCGGAGCTTCCCCGATGCCGGCACTGTCCAATACAATCCAGAAAATACGTTTCATAGAATCAGTCCTTTCGGTCTTTTTCTTTTATTATAAGTCTATATCATAAAGGCGTGCAAGATACAGGGATCTATAATTTGTCATTTTCCCTAATAAAATCACATTTTCAAATTATCCATTAGTAAGTAAATATATATTGTGTTTTCTATTATTAATTACTATAATCATATCATGGGTGCTACCAAAACGGTAGGCGGTTAGTCCTTCAGCATCGAATACACAATTGGTAAGGATAATCATAAGACACAAAAATAGCCGCCCACAGTCTGGTAAACTAAGCGACTATTTTTTAACCTTGATCTACTGCATGTAGCTAATTGCAGCATTATCATTTTCCATCTACTTTCTAAATCACATACATCATAACCGCAACCACCGGCCCTGCAACTGCCTGGATAAATGATGGTAAATTCTTATCTTCTTTCTGTTCCAAATCATTTTCCGTAACCTGAACTCCCTGTTTCTTAAAAAGCATCGTAGATAATAAGATTGTCACAACTACTGCACAGATTGCCGGAATAAAGTTCTTCATCATAAGTGATGTAAGGTCTACTTTAAATGCCTCGGATACCGCAATCGTATTTGGATTCGGTGATATGATATTTCCGGCCTTTCCTCCTCCGATCATCGCAAGAAGCAGCGCCTCTTTGTGATATCCGGACTTCTTTCCAATCGCAAGTGCTCTTTTTTCTCCTGTATGTTATCTTTTATAAAATATAAAAATCTATTTCAGACTTTATTTCTTTTCATTTTTTACCTGTTCTGCCTTATCTCCATAAACGGTATACTTGTTCCGCAGTATCCGCCAGGTTTCTCTTCGCATTTTCATTCTTCATGGCTTCTTCCAGCGTGGTAATGCCTCGTAAAACCGGGAAGAATGCGTCAATTCCATGCTCGTTACATTCTCTTGCATCCCGTTCTACCGATCCTGCAAATGCGATCACTGTCTTTCCGTATTTTTTAGCCAGCTTTGCTACTCCGATCGGTGCTTTTCCCATCGCCGTCTGTCTGTCCAGTCTTCCTTCTCCCGTAACTACCAGATCCGCATCTTTGATATATTCTTCCAACTGTGTTTCCTCCAGTACGATCTTGATCCCGGATTCCAGCACTGCATTGGTAAATGTTAAAAATGCGAATCCCAGTCCTCCGGCAGCTCCGGTTCCGGCCTGTTTTGCATTTGCTTTCGGAAATTTTTCTTTTGCCAGTGCCGCATAATATGCCAGCCATTTGTCCATCTGCATGATCATAGATGGCGTTGCTCCTTTCTGCGGTCCGTAAACAGCACTTGCTCCCTGCTCTCCACACAGCGTATTTGTTACATCACACGCAATCCGGAACTCACATTCTTTCAGTTCTGGTATCACATAGGTATCCGTAATCGTCTCCAGTTCTTCCAGACCTCTTGCACCAAATGGTACCGGCTGTCCATTCTTGTTCAGGAATCCGAATCCAAGTGCCTGTAGCATCCCGATACCTCCGTCATTCGTTGCACTGCCTCCGATTCCGATGATAAATCTTCTACAGCCTTTTCCAATCGCATCTTTGATTACTTCCCCGACACCGTAAGTCGTTGTGTAAAGTGGATTCTTCTTTTCATCCGGCACCAATGTAATTCCCGCTGCTCCTGCCATCTCAATTACTGCCGTCTTGCTGCTTTCAATGATTCCATATTCACAGACTACCGGTGTTCCAAGTGGTCCCGTCACCTGAATCTCCTGTTTCATGCCATTCATTCCGGCAACAAGCGCTTCTACCGTTCCTTCACCTCCGTCTGCCAGCGGTCTGATCTGCACATCCACATCTGAATCTACTCTGTGTACTCCTTCTGTTACTGCAAGTCCTGCTTCCATCGAAGTCATACTTCCTTTAAATGAATCGATTGCTGTTACAATTTTCATAGTTTGCTTCCTCCTCATTTTCACAAATTTTCGTTATTTGTTTTGTGTTATTCACTGACTGTTTCCTACATCTAGGTCTTTTGGATTTATTCATACTATAACAAACTTTTTCAGTCATTTATATGTTCTTTATAACATATTTTTTTAAATTATGCTTCCATTCTGCAGGTTGCCGTGGGAAAATCCACTCCTGTTTTTCAAGTTCATCATTCTTATGAATCTGCACTTACCGCTATAAATACTCTGACAAATACATCTGAAAATTTTGCACTTTTTGATGATCTGACATTGCAGTTAATTCTGTCTTCTGTAACCGACGACACCCGGAATCATTTTCTTCAGAAGACGATCAGTGGTCTTTCTACGCAGGAGCTGGACATAATAAAAGTGTATTTTTCTGAAGATATGTCACTTATCAGAACTTGTGACAAACTGTATCTTCATAAAAATACACTTCAATATAAGTTAAACCGTATTCATAAAATAACCGGCCTTAATCCCCGGAAATTTCAGGATGCTGTACTTCTGTATCTTGCTGTGCTTCTTCGGACGAATCTATGATTCTACCTTTAATCACCGGCTCTATCGTCTGTTCCATCAGGCGATGGAGCAGATCAATACCTCCATTCTCCCTGATACGGGAATAGATCGGATGCTTAGTAACTTCTGTCGTGATGGATTCCATTCCTTCCATGATCAGAGCCTTACCGGGTGATTCGTACCATTTTATTTCTATATATTCCGGTGTTATTAATTTTGATGCTGATGTATCCTTAACAAATGTCACATATAACTTCCGCCTCATCGCTTCTTCCAGATACACTATTTCCACTTTCAGAACCGGATTGTCATCCACATCCGAAGAGAGTTCTCCCTTCACCGCAACCAGATATGTTTCTCCATGAATGCTCAGTTTATTTTCTATATATTGATTCCAACCCATTTCCAGTTCTATAGACTCTTCGCCCTCCTGAAAGCAGAGGATCAGGGTCTGCTGCAATTCTTTCGTTCTCTTTTTATAGAAATTGATCTTCGATATACCATCCGTCATATTGTTGTGCATGACCTGCATAACCAGCGGAAAAAGTCCGACACTTGCCTGTTCCATCTCATAACATGTACCATCCAACAGATCTGTCAGTAAATGAATCTGTTGATTTTGTACTTTTTCTATTTCGGTCTGTCTTTCGCGGACTCTATATTTTGAAGAATTCTTCTTCCAACCGCCTTTTCCGATTATAAGGGGACTGTTATAATATTGATCATTCTTTAGTCTTTTTCCAGCCAGCCTTTCGGTCAGTTCCTGCAGCTTTGCATACGCAATTGGATTCTCCGGAAGTGTCTCTTTTGGCATCCAATCTACCGGGAAATATTTTCTTATAATATTCAGCATCACATTGTCTTGGAATAGTTCTTCATTTCCCGCATTCGTTACGATCACCATATCAACGTCCGGATAGATCAGCACATTCTGCCCAAGCATTCCATTATATTCAAAACTTCCCGGACGTTCTTCCATCCAGAGCTGATATCCGTATCCGTAAGTACCTTCTATACTATCTACTTTTTTCGTAACAGACGCCTCTGCCCAGCTTTCCGGAATGATCTGTTTTCCATTCCATTTCCCCTTATTCAGATATAGCTGTCCAAGCTTCGCCATATCCTCTGTATGCATGAAAAGTCCCCAGCCGCCTTTCGTAATTCCTCTCGGACATTTCTCCCACAGATAATCCGTGATCCCCAATGGCTCGAACAGTCTCGGCTTCAGATATTCATCCATCGGCATTCCGGTCCGTTCGGTTATGATTGCGGAAAGCACATAGGAATTCAGGCTGTTGTACTGGAATTTTGTGCCTGGTTTTTCTGATACCGGTGCATTCAGATAACTTTCCAGCCAGTCATTTCCGGATACGATTCCTGATTCATTAAATGTTACGCCGCTTGTCATCGTCATCAGGTTCTCTACCGTGACCTCCGGCCGGAATATTTTCGCCCAGGTACTTCCTTTATCGTGAAAAATTTTATAAATGTTTTCTGACAATTCCAGTTTTCCCTCTTCTACCAGAAAACCGACTGCCATTCCGGTAATACTTTTGCACATCGAATGTGTGATATGCCAGATTCCTTTTCTGTACGGCGCAAAGTCTGCCTCACAGATCACATTTCCATGACGCAGCACCATAAAATGATGCATATCTGTATTCGGTGAATCTGCCAGTTCCTGTATCAGGTATCTCAGATGATCTGAGACTATCCCCTGGCTTTCCGGAGTCTTTCTTGGAAATATCTGTTGCTGACTTTTCGTTTTTTCTATACCCTGATCCTGTATTACCGGTACTTTATCATGCATATGCATTCCATTTTCCGGTTCCGGACACCTTGTTTTCTGAGGTACAAAATCCACCTTGCTGATTCCTTCTGTTTTTCCCAGAATCATATTGGTTACCATCTCTATTACTGCAAGCTGCTCTTTTGCCATAAGATCACCTCATTTTCATCATGTTTTCTTACTCTTATTTCTATACACAATCCGCAATTCTACTCTATCCGCGGTTCTATATATGATGTAGTATAGCAAAAAAACCCGGACATCTATACTTCGATATCCGGGTTTTTCCGTATTTTTATAAATTTTATCTTTTGTTTATTCTGTTGCTTCTGCGGCTTCCTCATCGGCATCATCATCCGCCTCACTGTTGTGTACATACTGCAATGTAACAACTGTAGTCTCAGGATCAGTCATGACATCTACATCTTTGTCACTTGAAAGTGTAAGATCTTTTACCTTGATAGAATCTCCGACTTTCATGTTACTTACATCAACTTCTACCTTGTCAACCAATGCTGACGGATATGCCTTGAACTGTACTTCTTCCAGTAACTGCTCCAGTACACCACCTGCCTCTTTCTCATGTCCGACCAGAACGATCTCTGCTACAGAATGTACTTTTTCATTACTTACAAGTGCCTGGAAGTCTATCTCATCTACCTGACCTTTTAATGGGTTAAACTCGACATCTTTAATCAGAACATTCATCTTCTCACCTTCGATGTCCAGCATTACCTGACTACCTTTGTGGCAAGCCTTAAGTAAACGGTCAACAGCTGCTTTTTCCATCTTAACCGGAACAGACTCTTTCATCTCTCTTCCGAAGACATTACCAGTAACGTAACCTTCTCTTCTTAATTTCTTTGCTTTGATGTCCATGCTTCTTTTTTCAGCTTTTAAAGTATTCATTTATCTTTTCCTCCAAAAATCTGATGCTTAGCAGCCTTCGCTTTGCGGTTTCAACGCTACAAAGAGGTTTTGTTAAGTAGGTTTCCTTTGTTACAGTCGTATTATAACACCTACAGCAGATAAAGATTCACCAAAAAGTTGATTTTTTTGTCCAGGTTTTTATGCATAATTTATCTACGTTTTTCCAGTTCCTCCGTCATCTCACCACGGATACTATCCAATTTATAAAAATATGTCAGAACTGCGATCAGCACACTACGAAAAATCCCTGGAATGCAGCGATCAGTCCCGCTACACTTGCATTTTTCTTATATTCAGAATAATCGATCACATCTGGCTGCATTGCAAATGTGAGGAAGAAAATGCACATTGCTGCAATACCATAAATTGTCATTGTGATCAGATATCCTCTTCCTTCGTTGCCATGTCCGAAGAATTTGACCAATGGTGCTGTAATTGACATAACGATTGCTGTTCCCGCCATCGCACAGATCATTCTTGTGGATACAAGAATATCACGCTCATGAATATCCGATAGAAAAGCCCGGATATCAAAGACGTAACCTACATTTCATTAAATTACCATCTGGGCGGTGCCATCATCGTAGACGGTCAGCTTCTTACCGGTACTACAGGAAAAAGCGAAACTTTTGAACACATGACACTGGTTCCCGGAGGTCATGATTGCTACTGTGGACGTCAGGGATGTGCGGAATGCTATTGTTCCCTAAACTCGCTTCTCGGAGATTCCGATAACCTGGAAGAATTTTTTGAAAAAAAATCAGCCGGCGATACCGGCTGTATAGAAAGATGGGAGGATTATTTAAGACATCTGTCCATTCTGATCAACAACCTGCATATGGTTCTGGAGCATACCGTTATATTAGGCGGACATGTTGCTCCTTACTTTACAGATGAAGATCTCTCTAAAATCCGTCATTACGTGGCTGAGCGTTCTACCTTTGATGATGACACCAGTTACATCATTCCCGGCAATCATGCAGATATTATTTTCAGAATATTTTGTCTTTTTATTATTTTTCACATTTTTTTCAGATTACCTATTGACATTTTCACTTTCGTGCGATATTATAATATCAACAAAAGAAAAGGAGGACGGACCACCAATCAGTTAAATCTTTATTTAAAATCTAAAGAAAGAGGTACAGTCCAATGCAGAGGACAATCTAAACTGAAAAGAGTCTAATAAAGAAAAAGGAGGACAAACCACCAGGAACGTAAATTTAACATCATTAAAAAAATGATAAAAAAACAAATCGAAGAAAGAAAGAGGTATAGTCCATTGGATGAAATATCATAAAAATCCATCGTATTTAAAAAATTATTAAGTACGGTGGATTTTTTATGCTTCTGTTTATTTTTATTTCTAACTAATGTACTCGGTTACCTGATCATCTCGACCTCCTGAAATGCCTTGATAAATTGTTTCTTTCCGTAATTTGGAAATTCTACTTCTACCATCATATCGTCTTCCGATGTCACAATACCGGTTCCATATTTGGGATGTATCGCTTTTTGTTCCTGAACATTTTCTGTTTTCTCGGATTCCGTTTTTTGTTCCTGAACATTTTCTGCTTTCTGTGCTTCTGCTTTTCGGATTTCTTCTTTTGCCCTTCTCGTTAGTTCTTTAAGATTTGTCCGCTTTTCTTCATCACTGCGTATTTCTTTCCACTCAAGTAATTCCTCCGGGATCATTTTCAGATAATTACTGTAACTGCCCAATACCCCCGGTTCTCCCGGATTCGTGTAATAAGAAAGTTCCAGGTGATTTCTTGCACGCGTGATTCCTACAAAGAATAATCTCCGTTCTTCCTCTTCCTGATCAAAGCTACTGCATCTGATCGGCAGCAGTCCCGGATTTACTCCGATAATGAATACCGTATCAAATTCCAGCCCCTTCGATGCATGTAATGTCATGAGTTTTACTCTGCCGCCTGCTTCTTCCTTCTCCGCAGACTCTTGCGTATCCTCTGGACTTTCTATTGTTCCGAGTGCCATCCCATTTAGGAATTCCCGGATTCCGTCTGACATATTCAGCTTCTTTTCCCTGCTATATGTACAGATCTGATTCAGAAAATCCAATACCTGCTTTGCATCTTGCTGATAATCTGCAGAGGTAGGGTGCAGTGCTTCTTTCAATCCAAGCGAATCAAATATATCTTCTCCTGACAATACTTCTTTCTCTGTATAAAACAGCATCATATTCTTATATATATCAGATTTCTCTGTCTTGTGATTCTTTATAATGTCTTCTGCTTTCTTTTTTGTGCATTTGTCTCCGAACCTTTTATCCATCAATACCTGCATTCCCGCCTGTATATCGTCCGGATGCGTCGCAAATCTTAAGACATACATAAGCCAGTTCAATACAGGAATATCTTTCCACGACTTTTTCACCGATACTTCATATGGAATATTCTGTTCTGCAAACATCTTTTCCAGGATTTCTGCCTGTTTTTGCAGCCTGTAAAATACTGCAATATCCCTGTATTCCTTCCCTTCCTGATGAAGTGTCCAGATCTTGTCTGCCAGATACATTGCTTCCTGAAACGGATCATAATGATTCCTTATCTGAATCTTCTCCCCGCATTCATTACTGCCTTGAATCTTTCCGCCAAATTGAAGGAAACGGTTTGCCGCCTCCAGAATGGATGCATTCGATCGGTAATTAACCGGAAGTGAAAGTTCTTTTGCCTGAAACCTGTTCTTTAACAGGAAAAACATATTCTGAGTTGTCCCGCGGAAACTATAGATCACCTGATTTGGATCTCCTACTGCAAAGATTTTCGTCTCCGGTCCTTTTAATGCTTCCAGAAATTCCAGCTGTGACCGGTCACTGTCCTGTACTTCATCCACAATAATCCATTCTGGCCGAGAATTTTTCCCCATTTTCAGAAGTCTTGTCCCCTCTTCAAGCAAATCGGAAAAGCTCATTTTATTCTCTTTCTTTTTTTCCTTCTTTAAAAGAGGATATAACCGAAACAGTTCATCCTTATAGCGGCTGGTTACTTTTCCGGCCTTATAATTTGGATATTCCTGCTCCAGTCTTTTTTTCAAACGGTTTTTATACTTTACTTTCAGACTATATTCTGCAATCAGACAAAGCGCCAGTTCCTGTTCCTCGTCCGGATCTATAATTTCAAACTCCGAAGTCCATTCTTCCGGTACTATGCTGCTATTTTCCACTGTATGAGCTATTTCTCCATTCTCTGCTTTTGCCTGTAACAGTGTATTTTTCAGCATCCGCATAGCAACACTGTGGAATGTTCCAAAAAACTGCACCTGTTCTTCCGTAAGTCCCGGTTCTTTTTTCTTCAGACGTTCAATAATCTCTCCTGCTGCCTTATTCGTAAATGTCAGCACCACCATCTTCTCAAGCGGAATCTTCTTTTCATAATGCAAATATAAAATTTTCGCGATCAGTACGGTCGTCTTCCCACTTCCTACATTGGCATTTACAATACATGCATCATTTTCATCTGTCACTGCTTCCATCTGATAGGAATTCAACCAATTCCATTCTTCCTTAAAATCCATTCCTGTCACCTAAAATTTATCTTCGTATCGTCGTTTTAACTTGCCTTCTGTCTTTTTCTTTCGCTCCATGTCCTCTTCTGTACGGACAACAATCTCCATATCCTGTGGACATACTGCGTGAAATTTTAATATGTTTTTGATACTTTTCGCATTCTCCGGTATCTTCAGCCAGTCCTCATAAAAGTAACTGTCCACGATCAATATCAGATTATGCTTCTCTATTTCTACTCGTTTTGCGGTCTTCAGAAATGCGCCGCCACTCTCTCCATTCTTAATCACTGTCTCACAGAATTCGTTCCATTTCTCCGGAAGTTTAAAGAATGAATACTGTTTGTGAACACCCGGACGCTCTTCTTCTACCTGCTTTTTTACATATTCCGGGGCTTCCAGCCTTTCCTTCAGGCTTCTAAGTCCCCATAACACCATCTTCTTACTTAATGTATAGTCTCCCACACAGGCCGGACAGCCATCCTCACAGGAACATCCCTTCACCATCTGAATCGCATGGTCGATCACCTCTGGGATCAATTCATAGATTTTCTCTGAATATCCAAGACCACCTTCATACTTATCATAAATGAATAATGACACCACTTCGTGTCCTTCTGATTCTCCGCTGCCAGAATCCATATATCCCTGCACGGTCGCATTATTAGACATTCCTGTATTGATATCATCACGTTCCGTCATCGTCACCATCATCGCCGCGTTCTTTATCGCATTTTGCAGGCCTTCGAAGTGATTATTCAATACAAGTTCTCCTGCCCCATTCGGTAACAGCAAACTTCTGTATACGCGCACCACATCCTCCGGAATATCAATCCATGTACTTTCTGTATCATAATCTTTCTGAAGCGGCTGTGTCAGTGATACATACCCAAGATTCTGATGATTATGAAATTGTAATTTCTTGAACATCGAGATCACTTCGTCTACATTAATATCTCCGAAATGTATCTTCGTTCTTTCCACTGTTTTTTCCTGAAAAGTCTGAAGGATCCGGATGTCTTCGGTTCCTGCCGGGACTGTATAATAATTTCCTTCAAACGACTTCGCTGTTGCTGTCCTGCTTACCAGATCCAGTTTCAGAACCTCATACAATGCACCGTCATGCATATAGACTGCTCCCGGATGTAATTCATGATAGGCCTGCGACTCATCCATCTCTGTAATCTCACGATTCTCATTATCCAGAATTAATTTGAATCTCGTCTTATCCATATTTCTCAGACTGTAATCCCCTGCGGGAAATGCAGGACCCGACCAGGCAAATCTCCCGGCCATACTTTTTACTTCTTCTGCTTTCATCAGAACAGGAATGATCTCACCAAGACTCGGAAACAATGCTGCATCATCCAGACTCAGTGGAAGTTCTGCCGCTGCCGCACGGATATGTGCCAATTCAATCAGCAGATTATCCGGGTCTACGATCGCATTTTCACTTTTTCCTTCAAAAAGCCACCCCGGTTCCACTGCAATGTACTGGTCAAATGGCTGATTTTCAAGAATCAGGTAATTCACACAGGTCTGTCCGTTTCTCCCTGCACGGCCACTCTGCTGCCAGAATGATGCCCGCGTCCCAGGATATCCGACGATCACCGTCGTATCCAGGCTTCCGATATCAATTCCAAGTTCCAGTGCATTAGTCGACACCAGTCCGTTCAGTTCCCCGGACATCATCTTCCGCTCAATTTCTTTTCGTTCCAGAGGTGTGTACCCGCCTCTGTATCCGGCAATTTTTCTGCTATCTGCCTGACTTAAGAAACCTGCCGCATCCAACTTGTCTCTTGCCTCTTTCAAAATAACTTCTACCGTTCGTCTGGATTTTCCAAATGCAATAAAATGCCTCTGCTCTTTTACCAGATCCGGAAGCATATCTGCCGCGACCGTAGACGCCGCATACCTTCCATAAACCTTGTCGTTATGCCCTTTGATCTCCGGCGGCTGGATAATTCTATATTCCCTGACCGGTGATGGAGATCCATCCTTTTCAATAAGAGAAAATGCAGTGCCACATACTTTTTTTGCAAGTTCTACCGGATTGGCGATTGTCGCAGAACTGCATAAAAACTGGGGGCTTGAATGATAATACTGGCAGATTCTGTGCATCCGCCTGAAAATATTCGCAAGATGGGCACCAAATGCACCCCTGTAACTGTGTAATTCATCGATCACAATATATCTCAGATTTGCAAAGATAAAGTCAAACCCATACTTACTGTGATTCGGAAGAAATGCAGAGTTCAACATTTCCGGATTCGTTAATATAATATTCGCACTCTTTCTGATGCGGCTGCGCTCTGCAGGCATCGTATCTCCATCATAGACTCCTGCCTGAATCTTCCCTTCTCCGAAATATTCCAGTACCGGCTGCAATGAACGGTACTGATCACTCGCCAGCGCTTTCGTCGGATAGACGAAAATCGCCCTTGTGAGTGGATCTTCCAATATCTTCTGCAGGACAGGAAGAAGAAATGCCAGCGTTTTTCCGCTGGCAGTCGATGTCGTGATCACTGTATTCTCTCCCCGTCCGGCCTTTTCAAACATTTCCGTCTGATGCGTATAAAGAGCATTAATCCCCTGTTTTCCGAGATATTCCTTTATTTCATCATTCATAGTATCCGGAAATTCTGCATAGGAAGCTTTCCTCTCCGGCACAATGCGCATATATGCCGTCATATCTTCGATTGACATCTTTTCATCCTTCTTCATTCTTACTCCTCGTATTCAAACTTACGAATCTCACAATTCTTGATACCGAACCTTGCAAATTCATCATTCGTCATATCACAAAAATAAGACTGTATCGCTCTTGAGATCCCGTTATGTGCAACCAGAAGATATGTCTTCTGATCTGATTCTTTCTTAATATCATCGAGCAGATCATAGATTCGGTGGCAAAGCTTCAGCATCGATTCGCCGCCTTCATAAGAATTAATAAAATTAGCCTTAGCCTTCTGGAATTCCTCTCCATTTCTCGGCGTACCTTCGTATTTTCCAAAGTTTTGTTCTTTTAGGCGCATTTCTTCACGCATCGGGATCCCGGTTACCTCGGATACATGTCTGGCGGTCTCCTTTGCCCTGATCAATGGTGAATACAATATCTCATCAATCTGAATTCCCTGCTCCAGAATTGCCTGCCCCAGTTCTTCTGCCTGCTGATGGCCAAGTTCTGTCAATTCAATATCCGTTGCTCCGCAAATCTTATTCTCTACATTCCAGACTGTCTGTCCGTGTCTTGCAAAATAAAAATGTCCCATTCTGTTCCCTTTCTACTCGCTTTCTCTGCACCGTACATTTACTCAGAAATATCCGGCAATTTATATTTCACATTCTATCATGAACAGATAAATCCTTCAAGTATTTATCCGAACATATGTTTTACTTATCTGTCACCTATATAAGTTCTGCCAGGACCGGCAGTTTCTTTTTATAAATTCTTCCCGAAAATGCAATATGCGGCAGCTCATAAAATGCCACATTCTCCGGACAGACCGGGCGATACAATGGATCCGCTACAATGCCTTTTACATTCTTTGATCTCTGAAGTACCTGTTCCAGTTCTTCTTCTCCACGGACTGCAATATCTCCATCCGCAAGTAATCCTTTCTTCTCCCTTATCGGACAGATTACTCTTACAAATATCTGATATTCCGTCTCGATCGCTACTGCCAGAGATTCCATGATCACCGGTTCTCCGATTAATATAATCTGGTTTTCTGAACTTTTTTCCGATTTGTTTCCTGTCAGGCTGATGCGCCTTCCCTTTTCGAGATATGCTACCTGCTTTTTTTCTTCTATTGCATTCAAAAGACTCTTCATAAATCCCCGGATCGGTGTCCCGATCACATAAGGTGTCCCGAACCTCTCCTGTAATACTTTGGCCGCCCAAAGTCCCACAGAAGATACCACCAGATTAACCTCCGCTTCCGGTGCACGTCCGAGATCTTCCAGTGTATCTCCCATAGCCCAGGTCGACAATACCTTCCATCCCGTCTCTTCTACATTTCTTTTTAAAGCATCTACATGCTCCTGCGGCCCGAAATCTAAAGGTGTTACTCCCAGAAGATTCACACTTTTTGACGTCACTTCTTTCTTTCCTTTGATACGTTTTGCAATCTCTGCAAGAGCCAGACCGGCACCATATACATAATCATGCATTCCATTTGTCGGAATCGAAAATGCCGGGATTCCGAGATCTTGTTCCAGCATCCTGGCGATTGCCGGAAAATCCGTTCCATTCATATATGGGATCGGTGATCCTGCAAGTGCGATGAATTTCGGCTTTAATTCTTCTGCAGCCAGTTCAATATCACAGATCATCTTCTCATCATTCCCCATGACAGCATCAATCTCCGTCAGCCCTGAGATGTAGATCATACTGTCCTGCTCATACCATCTTATCTCATCATGTGTATTATAAGTGGAATTACAACCGGACGGATCATGCATCACTGTCATCCCGCCCAATTCATACAGGGCAGAGCAGACACCGGATACGTCAGCTGTGTAAATCGGTATAATTCTGTAACTCTGTCTCATATGCAGCTTTCGCACCCCCATCCTTTCCGAATGATCAGATCTTCTGGATCTTTTTCTTCCTGCCAGGCTTCTGTCATCAATTCTGCCGTTCTGCGGATTCCGTCAAATCCATACAGTCCTGCACCTTCCACTAAATTGACAAAATGCCTGGTTCCTGTAAACCACGCTGCTTTCTGCCCGATTGCCAGTACATCTGATTCGTTTCTTGGCTTCATACGCATCTCCGGACGAATCGTTGGTTCATATTCCAGTTCAGGATATTGTTCCTTTAGCCACTCAAATGTGTCTTTTTCTTCCGGATTAACCGCGTCCAGATAGATTCTGGTCACAGAAAAACCATGTGTCAGTAACAGCTTTGCCAGTTCCAGCGGTCTTGGATGAAAGGTGTGATCGATCATAATGGGGACATCTCCGACCACTTTTCTGGCTTGTTCTAAAGCAGATTCACACAGTGCAATCTCTCTTTTTGTAATTCTTTCCAGTGATTTCTCCATGTGCATATCTGTATCTTCTATACCCTCAACCTCTTCCACATTTTCTCCAACCGCCTGCTCCAACGTCTTCCACTGCCTGATAATCTCATCATAATCAAAGCTTCCCGGAAGATATAACGCTTTCTTCCTAAGTCGTTCTGCCTGACATTCCAAACCATATTTTCCAGGCGGATAGCACGCTATGAATATTTTACTGTCTGCAAGCTCTTGATAGGACTTCCATGAATTACACTCTGGCAATTCTTTTACTTCTATATGCTTCCATTTTAACAAACGCCTGATATCACTGGTCTCATCCAGCGCAAAATCACTGCCAAGAATCGTCACTGCTTTCGGATTTTCTTCTCTCATCTTAAGTCCGTCATATATTGCCTTTCGAAGTTTCTGATCCGGCGTCAGCCCGTGCTTTTGCATGATTGGATCCATATAACAGCGGACGAAGAAAATATCCGGGAATCTGGCTTCCAGTTCTTCATACACCCGTTCCAGATCACATCCCAGAAAATGATGCAGACACACGGTAAATAACAATACTGCTTTCGGATGATCTTTTCGTTTTCTTAATACATCTGTAACGCCTTCGATCGTCACATCTTCCAGATTGCCGTTCAGAAGATCCTCTTCTTCCACGATCACAAAGGAAAATCTGTCTGCCGCATTCATCTCGGCTGCTGTCAGAACGACTCCCCGCATACAGTTATCTGCACATACATAGATCTGTATGGATTCCGGAAGAAGCATTCCTGTATGGACAATATTCCAGTTTCCATGTGCCGGGGAATTGAATTCCAGTCCGGTTGATTCTCCGGCTTTCTTTAACATTTCAATCCCTCCCCAGGTCTTTTATCGGCAGTATACTTTTCATCGGCTTTTTCACAGGCTGATCCTTCTGGTCGTTTTGACAACTCATAGATTGCTTCCGCAAGTTTTCTGTATTCCTCAGCCATCTCACTGTCCGGAAAGCATTCCATAACCGTCTCTTTCTTTTCTTCTGCTTCTGTCACAAGTCCGCTGTGGGACAATGTTCCGACTACCTGTGTCTGAAAATCATCTGCCAGCTCATTTACCTTTTCTTCTTCTCTCGCTACATTCCTGCGGTTCAGAATAATCCCGCCAAGGGAAGCATATCCACGATTCTTAAAGTTCTCTACCGCCATCGCAATATTGGCTCCTGCATGGATCGCCATATTTTCTCCTGAAGTAATAATAAAAACTTTATCCGCATATCCTTTCCGCATCGGCATAGAAAATCCACCGCATACAACATCTCCGAGTACATCATAAAGTACAACATCCGGCTGATATACTTCATATGCTCCCGTCTCTTTTAATTTTTCCAATGCCGTGATAATTCCTCTTCCTGCACATCCAAGTCCCGGTGTCGGACCACCTGCCTCTACACAGATCACACCCTGATATCCGGTCCGCACCATATCTTCCAATTTCAGATCCTGCTTTTTCTCCCGGAAAAGATCCAGTACCGTCGGTACTGCTTCCCCGTGTCTTAATGTGATCGTTGAATCGGCTTTCGGATCGCAGCCGATCTGCATCACTTTCAGGCCTTTTTCTGCCAACGCCACGGCAACGTTCGATACCGTCGTTGATTTACCGATCCCGCCTTTTCCATATACTGCAATCTTAATCATATTATTCTTGCTCTCCTGCTCTCATAAATAATATCCGAATGTTCTATTCTCCTGCTTTCGTAATAATATTCGAATATGCCGTCTTCGTGGATACCCCGTTCAGGTGCCCGATCTTACCGGATAATGTACTGATCATGTCCTGCGGTGCATCGATCGCAATGCTGATGATGTTAATCCCTTTCTCCCGGTACGGAATTCCCATTCTTCCGATAATAAATTGCCCTGCCTCGTGAAGCAGATGATTCAACGTCTCGATCGCTTCCGGATTCTCCACAATAATCGAAATAACTGCCACTCTTGTATCCATAGATTTCCTCACTTTTTCATGCTTTATGTCTGCTTTTTCTTCCATGCTTAACAGATACGCGGCAGTAATTCCCCTCCCGGCTGCGGAAGTAATGCCTGCGTTCCAATCTCCGTCAACATCACAACTTTTCCAGGCTGTTCTTCGGTCACTTCACCGATAATTGCCGCATTTTTAGAATACGGACATGCTTTCAATGCATCCACGATTGTCTGTGCCTGTTCTTTCGGTGCCATGATCACAAGCCGTCCTTCGCACGCAAGATAGAGCGGCTCCAGGCCAAGCATTCCACATACGCCGCGTACCTCCGGTGCAACCGGAATCTTCGAAGCATCCAGACGGATTCCTACCTGACTCTGTCCTGCAATCTCATACAGCACAGTTCCGACTCCACCTCTGGTTGCATCACGGATCACATGTAGTTCATGTGTTGCATCCATCACTGCTTTTACATTGCCCCAGAGAGGTGCACAGTCACTGGTCACATCTGCTTCAATTCCAAAATCTTCTCTCGCAAGAAGGATCGTGCATCCGTGTCTTCCGATATCTCCTGTCACAATGATCGCATCGCCCGGTTTTGCAAGATTTCCCGCAACTTCAACTCCATCCGTGATCTCACCGATACCTGTTGTCGTGATAAAGACTCCGTCCACCTGGCCCTTTCCGGCAACCTTGGTATCCCCTGATACGATCCGGACTCCGGCTTCTTTCGCCGTCTTTTCCATTGCCTCTGCGATCTCTTCCAGTTTTTCCATAGGAAATCCTTCTTCGATCACAAATGCGCAGGTCAAGTATAATGGTTTTGCTCCCATACAGGAAAGATCATTGACCGTACCGCAGATGGAAAGCTTTCCGATATTTCCTCCCGGATAGAATGCCGGTGATACGATAAATCCATCGGTAGACACTGCCATCTTTCCAATCGGCGGCGTCAGGACTGCCGCATCATCCGCAGTCAGATCTGGATTATCAAAATGTGCTTTGAAGATCATATCGATCAGCTCTGACGTCTGGCGTCCTCCTGCACCATGTGCCATCGTCACAGTTTTCCCCACTAATCTTGCTTTTCTTGCTTCATTATCCACATACTCATTCATCTTGTCCACTTCCTTGTTATTTTCCGTCTATTTTCTTATTCTCTTCCATACATATAATATGCTGAACAGGCTCCCTCTCCGGATACCATACATGCACCTACCGGATGCTGCGGTGTACAGACCTTTCCAAATACTTTGCAGTCGGATGGTTTACATTTTCCCTGTAATACATCCCCGCATCTGCAGGCCGGATTCGCCCTTCCTTCCATCTTCGGAACCTGATATTTCTTTCTGGCATCATACATGTCCCATTCATCACGTAACCTAAGTCCGGATCCCGGTATGATTCCGAGTCCTCTCCATTCACTGTCACATGCTTCCATCAGCGTATCCACCAGTCTCTGCGCTTCCTTACTGCCTTCTTCTGTCACTACACGCGGATAGCAGTTTACAAAGAAAGGTTTCCCTTTCTGAAAATGTGTCAAAGCAACTGCCAGTGCAGTCAGAAGTTCTTTTGCCGTAAAGCCTGCCACCACACCGCTTACACCTTCCTGCACCAGTTCTTCACAAAGCTTTGTTCCTGTGATCGCATTGACATGTCCCGGATATAAGAAAATATCTGCGCTTCCTTTTAATGCTTCGTATGCCTGCGGCATCGTTTTATTTGCGATCAGCATGGAATAGTTCGTGATTCCTTCTTCTTTTGCTTTTTTGACAGACAGACATCCCGCCGGAGTCGTCGTCTCGAATCCTACAGATAAGAATACAACCTCTTCTTCCGGATGTTCTTTTGCATATTTTTCCGCATCGGCAGGTGAATAGACGATATGGATCTTCCCGCCTTCGCTTCTTGCATCTGCCAGACTCTTCTTACTTCCCGGCACACGCACCAGATCTCCGAATGTACAGATTGTCACACTCTTTTCCCGAGCCAGATAAACTGCCTCATCGATATAACTTACCGGTGTGACACAGACCGGACACCCGGGACCAGAGATTAATTCTACCTGCTTTGGAAGAAGTTTGCGGATACCCAGACGGAAGATTTCATGTGTATGTGTCCCGCATACTTCCATGATCCGGACTGCAGGGCCGTCATATCCTTCTATGATCTCTCTTGCCGTTTTCTTTCCTTCACTCATTACAGAAGTTCCTCCATCAACTGATCTGTCTCACTGTCATCTTCATCGGTAATTTTTGCAATGGCGATTCCTGCATGCACCATTACATAATCTCCCGGTTCCAGATCTTCCAGTAATTCTGAAGAGACCGATCTTTTTGCACCCCCCGCGTCTACAACTGCCGTACCATCACTGATACGGACTACTTTTGCTGATAATCCTACACACATGTTATTTTCCCTCCTGAATATACTGCATGGCATATGCTGCCTGCCCCAGTGCGATCCCGCCGTCATTTGCCGGGATCAGGTGATGTCTGAATACGGTAAAATGTTCTTTTTCCAGACCTTCTTCCACCATTCTCAACAACAGCCGATTTTGGAATACACCGCCGCTTAATGCCACACAATTACATTTTGTTTTCTTTCTGATCTTCCTACAGCCACAGATTATAAGGTCTGCCAGCTTTTGATGAAAGATATAAGCTAATTTTTCTGCCTGAATGCCTTCTGTTTTCTTCTCTGTCAGATATTTTATAAGGCTTCCTGTCTTCATAATCAGCCTGTCTTCCGGCTCTTTCTTTTCTTCATCCGGATCGCTTTCACCATCTGCCGGCTCATCAATTTCCCACAGCTCTTCCTCATAAGCTTCTGCGGCAAATTCAAGTGCCATCGAAGCCTCCCCTTCGAACGTAGACTTCGTCCGGATTCCGAGGATTGCACTGACTGCATCGAACAGACGTCCCACACTGGTCGATGTCACAGCATTCATTTTCCTGTCCGCCATGGTAAGGATCACTTTGCATTCCGGTTCACTGCACAGGTTAAGCTTCTTTACGACCTCCATCGTCTGCGCTTTATCCTGTGTCTGCTGATAGATCAGTGAAACTGCAATTCGCCATCCTTCTTTAGCAGAAATGTCGCCTCCGATCTGAAGAAATGGTTCGATACTTCCCATCCGTTCAAATCCACGATAATCCGCAAGCAGAAGTTCGCCTCCCCAGATGGTTCCATCTGTACCATATCCGGTTCCGTCGAATGCAACACCGATCACCTGCTCTTTCCAGTCATTTTCTGCCATACAGGATAAAATATGTGCATAATGATGCTGGATCTTTACGACGGGAAGTCCCAGTTCTTCTGCAACAACTGTCGAGTTGTATTTTGGATGCAGATCACATGCTGCAACTTCCGGTTCTACCTCCAGAAGCGTCTCGAATCTGTGGATCGTCTCTTGCAACGCTTTTACAGTACGGAGATCTTCCAGATCCCCTACATACGGGGACAGATAGAAACGTCCATCCACTCCGATACAGAATGTATTCTTAAGTTCTCCGCCTGCGGCCAGCACCTGTCCTTTCCACGGCATCGTCACCATCGTCGGAAGCGGCGCATAGCCTCTGGAGCGCCGGATCATATAAGGCTCTCCCTTATAAAAATCCATCACCGAATCGTCCGCCCGGATCCGGATCTTCCGGTCATGAGAAAGGATCAGATCACATAGTTGTGACAGTTCCTCCACCGCTTCTTTGTCATCCCTGCAGATCGGTGCACCGGATGCATTGCCACTCGTCATCACCAGATAATCCGGCATCTGGATCCCGTCGTCATATCGGAATAACAACATCTGTACCGGAGCATATGGGAGCATGATGCCGACTTTCGGATTCCCCGGAGCGACAGACTTGCAAAGACCTGTACTGTCTGCAGATTTTTTCCGTTTTTCAAGTAACAGGATCGGCTTCTGGTGTCCATCCAGGATCTCCTCCTGTACTTCATTTACCAGGCATTCCTGCTTTACCGCTTCCACATCCCGCGCCATCACGGCAAACGGTTTTGCCGGACGGTTCTTTAATGTCCGCAGTCTCTGTACTGCTTCCTCGTTCGTCGCATCACAGCAGAGATGGAATCCGCCGATTCCCTTGATTGCCACGATCCCGCCATCATGGATCATTTTTCTTGTGGCAATGATTGCAGCTCTTCCCCGTTCTTCCCTGCCGGTCAGATACACTTCCGGGCCACAATCGTTGCAGCATACCGGCTGTGCATCATAACGTCTGGTCGCCGGATCCTCATACTCCGAAGCACAGTCCGGACACATCGGGAATTCCTTCATGCTGGTCCGTTCCCGGTCATATGGAAGCGCATCCAGGATCGTAAGTCTGGGACCGCAGCAGGTGCAGTTGATAAATGGATGCAGATAACGCCGGTCTTTCGGATCGTACATTTCTTTCTTGCATTCTTCGCAGATTGCAATATCCGGCGAGACGAAGATCTCCCCTTTTGTCTTCTCACTTTCTATGATCTGAAAATCATTGAATTTCCCGTATTCTTCCTCTTTTACATCTTCTGTATTGATCTTCAATATGGCAGCTCTCTTCGGCGGCTGCTTTTCCAGTCTCTCCAGAAAATCTTTTACACATTTTTCCCCTCCCTGTGCAAAGATTTCCACATAGGGACCTTTGTTACACACACTTCCGGTGATTCCGGCAGCCGCTGCATGACGGCTCACAGTCGGTCTGAAGCCGACGCCCTGCACAATTCCGTAGACACGGATTTTCTTTGTTATCATCCGTTTCTTCCCCCCTGTCTAAAATATATAGGTTTCCCATATATCCTGCTTACACGTTAAGCTTTCCTGACACTGCAAAATGCGTCAGCGGAATAAATACCCCTTCAAATCCCGGAATCATCCGCTCCATACACGGATCTGCAAAGATCACATCATATCCTTCTTTTTCCACCAGCGAAATGAAATCATCCTCTTCTTTCAGACTAATATCATCTACGGCATCAACATTCAGATCCATTAAAATCTCCTCTTTCCGCATGAACCATGTCGCTGTTGTGATTGCTTCTTTTTCCCCGGTTCGTTTTTCGATCTCCTTACGCACTGCATTTGCAATCACCTGCTGCTGTACGATCAGGATCTTCTTTCCTTGATAATTCACTTCCGGCACAAGTTCTGATACCAGTGGATAGGCAATCTCATATGGTGTTCCGAACTTCTTTTGCAGATCCTGCGCTGCTTTTAATGCTGCCGGAGATACGACCACATTCTTCGCTGCCAGAGAAGCATTTCTCACTTCATCCAGTCCGTCTCCCATGCCATAGCAGATGGCACGCATTCCCTGGTCTGCATATACTTTCCGGGTCTTATCTGCTGCCTTCAGGTCACTGACATCCTGCGGAGTCATGCCGATAATCCCGATACGTGGTCTGTCTTTATCATTCATATCCTCAGACTCTTCGTTCTTGTCACTGAATTTCTCGAACAATGCAAGATATGCCTTTTCTTCTCCCCTGTCATACAATTCCATGCCATCCGTATTCACCGTCAGGACCGGCAGTTCCGTCTTCTTCGCCAGCATCCGCTCCAGCGCCCGGTAATCAGTCCCGATCACTGCCGGTACCGGAGTCCCGATCACTGCTGCAAATGTCACATCCAGCTTTTCTGCCGCATCTGCAAGTTTTGCGACCAGTCTGTCGTCTCTTCCAAGGATCGCATCCATATCACGAAGTCCCGCACTGAATACCGCACTTCTGGTTTCAAACCATCTTGGCTCATCGAAGCCGCACACATTTCCCGTACATCCACCTGCATCACAGATGACCAGCATTCCGCCAAGTTCATATAACACCGACACTGCTCCCGACTGATCCGGTGCAAATGGTGTCAGATATTTTCTTAATCCTTTCATCGCCTACACCTCCAACAGTCTTTCGCACAAATGTCTCACACCCGCATATCCGTACGGCTGCACTTCTTCGTTCCACATCACGTTTTTCACATCCGGATGATAGTAGCAGGCATCTTTGCCAATTGTAATTGTAACCCCGCTCTCTTCCGGATCATAATACAGCATGGTTGGTTCCATATTGGAAAATACTTTTGTCTGCGGACTCAATTCAGATAAATTCTTCAGGTATACAAAATTCTCGGCGGTCAGCGTTCCATAGATCTCAGCCACCCGGAATCCATACTTTACAAGCGCCAGTGCCAGTTCGAACGGATCCCCGTTCATACATTCCCCGATGGCGAAAACTGCATCCGGCTTCGCAGATTTCAAGCATTTTACGGAATCAAGTGCAGCAAACTCCGCTTCATGATCTTCGAATGGAATCCCCAGAACCTTCCCCAGTGCCTGATACTGCTTCGTTATCTTATCAATCTGGTACAATCTCCGAAGTTCGATAAACGGAATCTGCAATTTCTCATGAAAATCTTCCGCTGCGAATCTCGCTTCCGGATGTAATACCAGATTAAAATTCGCCTCTGCCATCGTCTGGTACTCTTCGTAATCTTTGCATCTGGATATCTCGTGTACCGTCTTTACGCCTGCTTTTTCCAGCATTCCGTATAACTCACAGTCATCCATAAGTGGTGAGAAGAATCCCAGCAGATTCACGACATTTCCTTTTTTCTTCTTTGGTTCCAATAAAGAATATAAGGACTGACGCACATGCACCATCGGCGGCTTCCGTCCTTCTCTTGTCAGCGCATACATATAACACGGTCTGACCGGAAGTCCTGTCTTTTCTTCGGATTTTCTGCAGATCCGTTCCATATCTGTTCCAAGAAGCGCATCCACGCAGGTAATGCAGATCATCACAACCGACGGCTTCTTCTCCAGACTGTCACAGATCTCCTGTACTGCCTTTGGCACTTTTTTCAGATGTCTTCCCGTTACGATATCGGTCTCATCCATCGTAAGATAAAAGAACCGATCCTCATACTGCGGCATGGAACTGATCATGGACGTATTCCGTCCGCAACATCCCGGTGCCACGATCAGCATAATCGAATCCGGGATCGCAAGCCCCGCTCTCTTTACGCCGAATCCTTCCGCTCCCGGCGAGTTAAATGCAAGCGTCGCCGGAGAACTGTAAATCAGATGCGTATTCGACCGGAACTGCTCCGGAATATCATCCCTTCCCCGCTTCTGTAATTCTTCTACCGTACAATAATAGGCAGTCCCTCTCATACCTGTTCCTCATCTTTCCATAATATTTCCGCCAGATCATAGAAGCATTTACTGATGTCCGACTCCGGATTTCCCTCGATCACCGTCTTCCCCTGGTCTTCACAACGGTTAATTTCATCACTTCTTGGAATCTCTCCCACGATGTCAAATCCATGCTCTTTTGCAAATGTCTCTACTTTTTCAGTCTCATTTTCCACATTTCTGTGGTTCAGTACGATTCCGAATACTCTTGCATAGCTTCTGTCTTCGAAGTTCTTCACTGCTTTGGAAATGTTGTCCGCCGCATAAAGTGCCATCTTCTCCCCGGATGTCACGATCAGGACCTTCTCTGCATAGTCTTCCCGGATCGGCGCTGCGAATCCGCCGCAGACTACGTCACCAAGTACATCGTACAGAACCACATCGGGCTTATAGGTCTCGAATAATTTCAAATCTTCTAATAACTGGAATGTGGCAATGATTCCTCTTCCCGCACAGCCCAGTCCCGGTGTCGGTCCGCCCGTCTCGATACATAAGACATTTCCAAATCCTTCTCTTGCAATGTCTTCCAGTTTCTCCGGTTCTTCATCTTCCTCTCTCATATAATTCATGACCGGTCTTAACGGTTCCCCACCGAGCAGGTTCATCGTCGAATCTGCCTTCGGATCACAGCCGATCTGGATTACTTTCTTCCCCATCGTGGCAAATGCTGCCGCCAGATTGGATGTGACGGTAGATTTTCCGATGCCGCCTTTGCCGTAGATTGCTACTTTTAACATGTGTGTTCCTCCTGCATGTTCTTATTGCTGAAAACTTACCTTTGAAAGTTTTTCTTGTATACTTAGATATAATAAAGCACGATATACCCAAATGGCTCTCTTTCATGTTAGAAATCGCCTGATTTTGTATACCGTGCTGTAACATAACCTGCTGTTAACTACTTTTTAATGAAACGAATTCATAACTATTCCTGCTCGGGACTTACCTTGCAGTCAGAGTCATTCTTTTTTTATTTTCTTCCCTGTATTTTCTTCTCTTTACATTCGGATAGATATCGATCACTCCGTCTGTATCAATAGGTTTATTATACTCTTTATTCAATTAGTCAGTCAACGCAAACCTGTAGTCTCTTCTTTTACAATTTTCTCTATCTTTACCTGCCCTTTTTGCGCAAAAGAACAGGGCTGCCGCACACATCATTTCGTACGACAGCCCTGTTCATATTTATAAAAATTGAGGAATTAATAAAATGGATAAAAGATCGGCAATACAATGAACACTGCAATGACGACGGCTCTCGGATCCGCTCCCAGTGACTCGGCAATGATCCATGCGATCGGACATAAAATACTTCTTCTTCCGTAAATCCAAAGCTGGTCTCATATTCCTGAGATGTAGAAGTAATCACATTCAGATTATTCAGATCTGAAAAAACTTTCTTTCTGACTTTTAACTTCCCACTTCTTACTTTATATTCTCTACTCTTATATGATCTCTTTCGCTATCTCTTCTACTATCCCTTCACGCCTTTCCGATACACCACATACGCAATCACCGCAGTCACCACTTCCGTGATCCAGAACGCATGCCATACTCCGACCGCTCCCATAAAACGGCTGACAATGAATGCCACCGGAATAATCACAACCACATATCTGCATAACGAAATGATCAGTGAATGCACACCTTTTCCAAGACCTTCCAGTGCCCCGCTGCAGATAACCGATACCGATGAAGCAAGGAATCCAAGACTGATGACTCTGAGTGCCACACTTCCGGCCTTCATCGTTATCGGATTCGCTGTAAATAATCCCATCAGCTGTCCCGGAACTGCCAGACAGATTGCCATTCCGGCTGCCATCATCACGAGTACCAGGATCAGGCCATCCTGGAAGATCTTATGTACACGCTTATGCTCTCCCGCTCCGTAATTATATCCGAGAAGCGGACGCATTCCCTGCACGATTCCATTTGCCGGAAGGTAGAGGAAGGTCTGCAGCTTATAGTAGACTCCGAGAACGAATACGTAGACTTCCCCATAGCCTGTAAGTATTACGTTCAATACAGAGATTAAAAGCGACGGAAGTGCCAAGTTCAGGCTTGCCGGAATTCCGATTACATATAATTTTTTCCACAGCTTCAAATCAGCCTTCAGATATTTCTTTCTGTATTTCACCGGAAGCGGATTCACGATATAAAAGATCAGGTACAATACTGCTCCTGCTGCCTGTCCGATTCCTGTTGCAAGTGCCGCTCCTTCGATTCCCATTTTCGGGAATGGTCCGAGTCCGAAGATCAGGACCGGGTCCAAGATAATGTTGATGATCGCACCTGACATCATACAGGTCATCGATTCTACCATACGTCCGACCGCCTGGAATGTCTTCTCAAATACCAGCTGCCAAGATAATGCCGTAGCAAATAAAAATGCAATTCTCGAATAACGCACACCATAGTCCACAATCTGTGCATTTCCCGTAAACATCTGTAAAAACGGTCTCATTACGGCAATTCCAAGAATCATAAATCCGACTCCGTGAATCGTTCCTAGCAGCATTCCCTGTGTTGCCGCCCTGTCTGCCATCTCTTTATCCTGCGCTCCAAGATAAAATGAGATGACCGCATTGATTCCGATTCCAAATCCGATCATCACCGCATTGATCAGATTCTGCACTGGATACACCAGTGATAACGCCGTCATGGCATCTTCGCTGATCCTGGCGATGAAGAAGCTGTCTACAATATTATAAAGTGAACTCACCATCATAGAAATGACCATCGGCAGTGCCATCGATACGATCAATTTTAATACCGGTTGTTCTTTCATATATGTCTGATCCATATATATCCCCTTTCTCTCATATGTACTATCTATTAATCTTCTAATTCTATTGCGGATCTTTGCAATGCTTTTTTCTATTTTCCCATCTTGTCACAGATTGTTTCAACTGAATATATAACAACAAAAAACCACATGGTTACTTCTACTCAGTAACCATGTGGCGAAAAATAGATTGCTCCAGAAAAATCCACATTCATTTTAGGGTTGTATTATAGCACTGTCTTTCAGGGAATGTCAATCACTAGTTCTATGAAATCATCTTCCAATTTTCCCTCATTTGTCACATCCGATTAACAGATCTTATTCCCGTTCGCTTTCATCTTGAATTTCATTCCCAGCATCTCTGCCGCACGCTTGCACATCAGCATACGCTGTAAGAAAATCTCAAAATAATCTAATATAGAACAGATTCCTTCATCCAGTTCAATCTCCAGCAGAATCACCTGCTTTTCGACATTTACATGCAGACTGGATGCCACTGCAGCATAATTCACCCGGTCATGTTTGTCAAAGCTTTCCTTGATCGTGTTCCGCACACGGTTTCTTCTTACATCCGTCTTATCCGCCAGTATCAGTGCTGCCGATACCGCATCCACGGCCATGCCGGTTGCCTCATCATGCTGACCGATTGCACTGACGATCACTGCGATGTCTTCATCCGGTGCTTTCAGATCCCGCAGTATCTGAAATGCCATGATCGCGGAACTATGTGCATGATCCACACGGTTTACACAATTTCCCATGTCATGCATATAGCCCGCTATCCTGGCAAGCTCGATCGTATGCTGGTTATACCCTAATTTTTCCAGAATATTTCCGGCAGTTTCCGCCACTTTTACTGCATGTCCTCTGGAATGTTCGGTAAACCCAAGTGCTCCAAGTACCCTATTTCCCTGCTCAATATAGGCATTCACCTCCGGCATATTTTTGATTGCTTTATATGTTACTTTGCTCAATTTTATTTCGTTCCCTTCTAATTCTATAATCTATGTCTATAATCTGTGAATCGCATCCATCGCAAGTTCGGAACGCTCACATTCTTCTGCAGACATTGTAATCTGATAACATAAAGGACTACCCTTCATGTATTCCGACGCATAACTAAGTCCATTCGTTCTCTCATCCAGAAATGGCCGATCTATCTGATTCGGATCACCAAGCAGAATGATCTTCGTTCCTTTTCCGGCTCTTGTTATGATTCCTTTCACCTGATTCGGAGTCATGTTCTGCGCCTCGTCTATGATCAGATAGGTCTTCACAAATGAACGGCCTCTGATGAAATTCATTGCTTCTGTCTGGATCAGTCCTCTTGCAAATATCTCTTCGATCTTACCCTGTAATTCCTGTTCATCCTGATAACGCTCTTCTTCATCCGAATCAATCAGCTGCTCTAGATTATCTACGATCGGACGCATCAAAGGTGATATCTTTTCCTGCTCGTCTCCCGGAAGGAAACCGATATCCTGGTCAAACTGCGCATTCGGTCTGCAGATCAGAATTCTTCTATATTCTCCGGTCGGATTGTTCAGCACCTTCTCCAGTCCGACTGCCAGTGAGTAAAATGTCTTCGCCGTTCCTGCCATTCCTTTTACAATTACAAGCGGTGCTTTCTCTGCGGATTTCATCAATGCTTCCTGTAAAAAATACTGTCCGGCATTCCTTGGTTTGATGCCATAAGGCTGGCTCTTTCGGAATTCTAACGATACTACTTTCTTCCCTTCAACTCTTCCAAGATGTGTCTTTTTCACAGACTGATCTGCCTTCAATATGATAAATTCATTCTCCGTAAGTTCCGGCTGGATCTTATTACCATCTTCATCGGACAAATAAAGTTCCTTCAGATGAACGCCTTTTTTCTTGAATTCTTTGAACTTGTCTTCCGCCACATAGCAAATCTGTCTGCCGCTGTACTGTCCCTCTTCTTCGATGACCTGCTCTGTGCTGAAATCCTGGGCTTCAATTCCGAGAATCTGTGCTTTTAACCTAAGGACCAGATCTTTTGTCACCAGAACGACCGGCTTTTCTTCTTCCCGGATTCCCTTACATATTTTTAAGATTCGATTATCCGGCTTATCTTCCGGAAGGCTTTCCGGCAGTTCTACATTTACACAATTGGCCTCTACACGGAGGATTCCTCCATTTTCCATCTGGACACCTTTTAAAAGGTCTCCTTTCAGTCTGAGCTTTTCCAGAAAACGGATCGCCCGCCTTGCATTTGCTCCCTTTTCTCCTTCTGCTTTCTTCAGGCCGTCCAGTTCTTCTAATACAACCAATGGCAATATCACCCTGTTTTCTTCAAAACACTGACATGCATAAGGTGCCTGGATTAAAATATTGGTATCAATAACATAGGATTTGATCATAGATATTTCTCACACTTTCTGATTTTGTTTTTTGTACATTTTCAGGTATAGTATGAAAATATTGAATTTACTCGATATTTTTGTAAAAAAGATGTTAAGTTATTCTTGAAATCTACTGAAATTTTCAGATTCATATACAGAATGATTCTGCAAAATAATACAGAGAACCTGTCAATGGCAGATTCTCTGTATTTATTATGTATTTTTTATTTTCACAGATTCTTGACTATTCTCCGAGGAAATATTTTCCGTATGCATCTGCTGCCTTGATTGCTGCACATACAGTCTCCGGTGTTACCTCGAATGGCATATTATGAAGCGTATCGTTCTCTGCGCAGGCTGCTGTTGCAACTGCCATCAGTTTCTCGTCCGTCACTTCTGTGATTCCCAGTTCTTTTAATGTCACAGGCAGTCCCAGTTCGATACACCAGTCAATGATATCTTCCAGTTCTTCTGCCGGAATATTCTCCAGTACCAGCTGCGTAATCGTTCCGAATGCAACCTTCTCACCGTGATACATGTGGTGGCACTCATCCAGTACGGTAAATCCATTATGAATTGCATGTGCTCCTGCAAGTCCGCCACTCTCAAATCCAATACCGCTCAGTAATGTGTTGGCTTCGATGACTTTTTCCACAGCCGGTGTACATGCTCCTGCTTCCAGGGCAAGTTTTGCCTTTACACCTTCTGCCATCAGAGTGTCAAAACAAAGTTTTGCAAGTGCGATTGCTGCCTGTGTAACCTGTCCGCCGGCACATGTTGTTGCCCCGCTTGCCTGACAGGCTCTTGCTTCAAAATATGTTGCCAGTGCATCACCCATTCCGGATACCGTAAGTCTTACCGGTGATTTTGCAATAATCTCGGTATCCATCAGAACCATATTGGGGTTAGCCGGAAGGAATAAGTACTCTTCGAATACGCCATCATCTGTATAAATAACTGACAGTGCACTGCAAGGTGCGTCTGTCGATGCGATTGTCGGGCAGATCAGAACCGGAGCTTCTTTGTAATAAGCAACTGCTTTGGCTGTATCCAGGATCTTACCACCACCGATACCGATCACGACATCACAGCCTTTTTCATTCATAATGTCTACCAGACGGTTAATCTCATTCTTACTGCATTCTCTGTTGAAATACTCATATACAGGTGTGATCTCGTATCCTTCAAATCCAGTATTTACAACGTCCCCGATACGTTTGTATCCGGATTCCGTGATCAGTACAAGTGCCTTCTTGCCATACTTCTGAGCATATTCACCCAGCTTCTTCATCTCTCCTGCACCCTGTACATATTTACTTGGACTACATAAAATCTTTGCCATGATATTACCCTCCTGTAATCTTCACGTTTCATGTGTTATTTTATTAACAATCTAGTTTTATTGTATGCTTTTGATACAGTTGTGTCAATAAGGTAGTGGGAAATATTACGGCAAAATATTATGACTAATCCTAATACATATCTTTGTGTCAATGATACAACACCAGCGCATGACTATATCACAATACCGTGACAATGATCTACCTCATGTTGAATAATCTGCGCCGTCCATCCGGTATATTTCTGTCTCTGTTTTTTGAAATTCATATCCTGATATTCCACTTCAATCTCCTGATACCGGGTGCATTTTCTCACACCAGTAAGGGAAAGACAGCCTTCCTCCGTCTCATATTTTCCGGAACGTTTTACAATCTTCGGATTGAACATTGCCACATTCATGAATCCCATATTGACGGCTATGATACATTTCTTCACGCCAATCATATTCGCTGCCATGCCGACACAGCCTTCCTCGTGCGCTTTCAATGTATCTAACAAATCCACTGCAACCTGCTTATCCGCCTCTGTCGCCGGCTCGGATCTCTGGTTTAGGAAAAATATATCTTTCATAATCGGTCTTATCATGCTTTGTTACTCTCTTTCGTATGTGTCTTCATATAATTATAGAATTCCTGATGCAGCCGCTGGAATTCTTCCGGTGCATGCATCGCATGTCTGTAAAGGAATTTGTTGCCAAATTCACTCTGATATACCCTGCTTAAAACCCCTGCCAGCATTCCCGTTGGCATATCCTTTATCATATAAAGCTTTGCCGGGCACAACATTCCCTTTTGGGCGATCCACTTCAGGTTCTTTTTCATCCGATAAGCTGTCAGCGTCATCAATTTTTCATTTGCACAGATTTTTTCCGGATGCCTGCTCTGGTAATAAGCATCTGCCAGCGGAATGATCACGCCAAGATGTGAGATCTGCCAGTGATGCATTTCCGGAACGATCTGATATGGAATGTGGCTTTTTCTAAATATGTATGCCAGTGCTTCTTCCCTACTGCTCTTTCTTCCTCCGATCTCACCGAATGTTGTCGGCTGGATTGCTCTTGGCAGAAGCTGTGCATCCAGAATCCCACCTTCGATACAGCCGCCCGCTCCCGGAAATGCCGGAAGGATCCTTCCTTTTCCGCAGATTTTCTCCCACCTGCCATATGGTTTGATCGTATTGACCATAGTGACAACATTCGGACTTTTATTCTTACTGATATCTTCCAGTGCTTCTTCTACTTGATTCTCACGTACAGTCAGGAAAATAAACTGGTAACGGTCATTCGGCTTTAACTCACTGATCGTCTTAACCTCAACTTTATGCGTTCTTGTCTTACCTCTGTACCATAGACCGTGTCCCTGTAATTCTTTTAACCGCTGCCCTCTTGCTAAGACTGTTACATCCAGTCCCGCTTTGGCGAATCTGGATGCGTAGAAGCTTCCGATGACTCCGGCGCCGTAGATTAGGATCCGCATGGTGTATTCCTCCTTGATGTATGTTCGTCTATTCTGTGTTCTTTCTTGTGTTCTTTGATATCTTTCTGTTATATATCTTCTGCTATAGCATCTGTTGTAATTCTAACACCCGGACTTTTTGATTTCAACACTGTCCCGGTTTATGGTGCATCTGATCGTATTTTATTTTATGTTCTAAATTTGTTAACAATTTCTTCCTAATTCCATCACAGTTTTATCACAATTCAATTCTATACTAGGAATTGTTCAAGAGAACAAACACTTTAAATCTTTTTCATAACTTTTTCCTCAGGGCTGCACTCCTCCCAAATAATGCAGTCCTTTTTTAATGTTCTAAATTGTTAATTAAATTAAAATCATCTTTATTAGTATATTTTGAAATATCTAACAAAAAGTTGTGACATCATCACAACTTTTTGTTTTAATACCATATTTTTACATCACTCTCAAACATACATCTCTTGTTACTGTTTATCGTATCCAGATTAAATTTCACGTTTTTGTATTATTTTTTATGAGTACAACAAAAAAATTATATATCATACCATTACATCATTCTCAAACACTGCATTCCGTTGCTCTTTGAAATCTCCGGCTTGTGTACCATACATTTTTACATCATTCTCAAACGGTGTATTAATTTTAATCATAGCACTTGTAGCTTGTGTACCATACATTTTTACATCATTCTCAAACTGCTCAGTTGATAAGATTCTTCCTGTTTCCGCTTGTGTACCATACATTTTTACATCATTCTCAAACCAGGCAGGCTAACATACATCCGATTACATTGCTTGTGTACCATACATTTTTACATCATTCTCAAACACAACTGTGTCTGCACTTGTTACTTCTGGTGCTTGTGTACCATACATTTTTACATCATTCTCAAACACATGGTCTATAACTTCCTGTCTACGGCTTGCTTGTGTACCATACATTTTTACATCATTCTCAAACTTAGCCAATTAATTGCGCTAATGCAATTATGCTTGTGTACCATACATTTTTACATCATTCTCAAACTAAGGACTGAAAGAAAAAGGAAAGTATAAGCTTGTGTACCATACATTTTTACATCATTCTCAAACTACAGCCAGAGGGACTGGAATATGGCTATGGCTTGTGTACCATACATTTTTACATCATTCTCAAACTAAACCTGTTCCATATACGGAATTAGCAGAGCTTGTGTACCATACATTTTTACATCATTCTCAAACGAGGAATATGCATACCAGAAAGCGCAACTGGCTTGTGTACCATACATTTTTACATCATTCTCAAACTGCATTCATCCACGCATTACCACCAGCAATGCTTGTGTACCATACATTTTTACATCATTCTCAAACACAGGAATCCAAACTACAGAGGATGAAAAGCTTGTGTACCATACATTTTTACATCATTCTCAAACAAACTTGATAAAGATATTAAATTCAGGATTGCTTGTGTACCATACATTTTTACATCATTCTCAAACTGACCCAACTGGAAAAATGCTTCTTGCAGAGCTTGTGTACCATACATTTTTACATCATTCTCAAACAGTAAGTCCCGGCTTTGAAAGTTTCACCGGCTTGTGTACCATACATTTTTACATCATTCTCAAACGATTTCAAAAAGTCCACTGCCGTTGTCATGGCTTGTGTACCATACATTTTTACATCATTCTCAAACCGGTAAAGACAACAAAGGAAATGCTGTACAGCTTGTGTACCATACATTTTTACATCATTCTCAAACATGGTGATTGCAATTGCTTCACTTCCATCAGCTTGTGTACCATACATTTTTACATCATTCTCAAACCCCCAGAGATCTACGATAAACGGTAGTCCTGCTTGTGTACCATACATTTTTACATCATTCTCAAACAGCAATGGTTTGGTTGTAGAGCGCAAAGGAGCTTGTGTACCATACATTTTTACATCATTCTCAAACAAAGGATTTGGCACTTTCGAAAACTGGATAGCTTGTGTACCATACATTTTTACATCATTCTCAAACGTTCTTGTTCACCAGAATTAAACAGTTCATGCTTGTGTACCATACATTTTTACATCATTCTCAAACCCTTGTGATACAAGATTGATAGTAATGTTCGCTTGTGTACCATACATTTTTACATCATTCTCAAACTAGGATTGCAGGGATTTAAGCGCAAGTTAGGCTTGTGTACCATACATTTTTACATCATTCTCAAACCTGTGAAATTCATCAATCATCACCGTACTGCTTGTGTACCATACATTTTTACATCATTCTCAAACTTTCCAAGATTCATCTGTCGGTTTTGCTGTGCTTGTGTACCATACATTTTTACATCATTCTCAAACGGATTCACCGGTAAGAAAGCATTAGATTGGGCTTGTGTACCATACATTTTTACATCATTCTCAAACGCAGTAAATGCATTAAACAGACCTGCCCCGGCTTGTGTACCATACATTTTTACATCATTCTCAAACCTGTTAGCATAGCGGTTTTATATTGCGTTGGCTTGTGTACCATACATTTTTACATCATTCTCAAACATTTCTTTCTGCTGTTCCTCGCCCCAACTCGCTTGTGTACCATACATTTTTACATCATTCTCAAACAATTCCAAACTTCTTTGCCTGCTTTATGAGCTTGTGTACCATACATTTTTACATCATTCTCAAACTGCATTTTCATAGCGAACTGCGTCAATGTTGCTTGTGTACCATACATTTTTACATCATTCTCAAACCTCAAATTCAAAAATGAAATGCCATCACCTGCATAAAATCAGATACTCAAACCATATATTTTAATAAATTTCACATTTATCTTTATCTATAATATACCGTTCCATCCCCTCCACGCAAGTTTTCTCGCTGTTTTCTATAAACAATCCTTTTATTTCCATATATTTTATTTCTTCACATAACCTCCTTATCCGTTCATCATTCAAAAAACATCTTGCATTAATAAATACAACTAATTTTACAGATAATAAATCTACAAGTACTTTTATATATTTTACAAGTCTTTCAAAAAAATCTTCTCCGCTGTCTTCACATTTTAAATCAACTGCTTTAAACAAAGCATTCATTTCAACTTCATTATTAAATTCAAGTATATAATTCGTTTCTTGTTCCAAATCTAACAAATATTCCTGTATTAATTTTGTCAGTTCAAGTGTTTTCATATATAACACTTCATTGGAAGACAACTTGTGCAATTCTTCATATAATTTATTTAAAATTTTCCTATTATTTATTTCTACAGAAAGTGGATTTATTACAATCTCTGAATATTTTGCAATGTCAATTTCCTTATTATTTTCCGATAATACAAATTCACCTTCATCTTTATTGGCTTGCTTATATAATTCTCCTACATATTTTGAAAACAGTTCCGGTGATTCTATGATCCACTCCACACATTCTTTTTGCTCATTAACTATTTCACCTGACAAATCTCCATGTACAAGTTTCATAGAATCACCAACCTTTCATCCGTATCCAGGACTTCACTTTTCACCTGTCCTAAAATAATATCCATTTTTGCATACTGCTTTTCTGTTACTGTTAATAACTGTATTAACCCTTCTTCCGGCTTATTTTTATGCACATTGTCAACAATTGCATTGACTGCAGAACTATTTAATGCCAGTTTACAGTATACGGATTCCTGAAGCATAAGGAATCCGTTCTTCAATAGAAATCTTCTAAATTTTGCATATGCCCTCCGGTTCTCACTCGTAAGAACCGGAAGATCAAAAAATACCAATACTCTCATAAATCTATAGCTCAATTTTATAAAATCGAATCAACGCACTATCATCTTCATTCAACGCATCAAATATACTTTTACAATAAATCTTTATTGCATTATTTACATATTGAATTCTTCCATCAATCTGAATTTCTTTGTTTAGTATATTTACTAACAACATCTTTTCTTCATGCTCGAACTGTTCAAGTCTCATATTATATACTTCCTGATCAACCAGAACTCTAAATGGTTCCATTAAATCAGACGCAAGATTAAACTGATTGAACATATTATCATGAAAAATCCCCAGTTGTGTAATATACCCATTTGATACGACTTCACGTGTAAATGTAGACAAAATAATGGAATAGCCATAATTCAAAGCAGCATTAATATAGTTGTCTTCTGTACGAGTAAAATCTAATCCAAACATCGCATTAAAATATACCTTTGCAGCATGTCCTTCCCTGTTTGTATTGTCATTCCATTCAATCTCTTTTAAATAGCTATCAAGTAGTGCCGATTCTTCCTTTCCTAATAATTCCAATAATTCTTTTTGTTTCCTTATTTTTTCTGTAACAATTTCAGTCCACACTGTTTCTTTTGTATTCTGCTTCCACGCAATCTGTTTTCTGACTTTGTTGCTCGTATCATGACTTCCATAATAATTTACCAGTTCGCATGACGGATTCTTTTTTTCATCACAAAATATCACTTTAATTTTTCTTTTTGCTAATTCTGCAATTAAACTCGTCGTTATTGAAACCGCTGTAGATTCGATTAATATTGTAGAAATCTCGCTTAAAACTATCTTTGTTACTTCTTCACTTCGCACAACCATATATCCTAATTGTAAATCCAGTTTTGCTCGTTTAGAAATAACAACTATACGCCAACTCATATCTTTAACAAATCAATCTCATTTTCGAAAATTCCTGTTGGAGACTGATTTATAATAGAAATTTTGTTACACTTACTTATATTATTATTCATAACTAATATTCCTGCTTTTCCAGGTCCGCCTATCATTTTTAAATTGGCCGCACTACTTTGACACTGAAAAATATGTAAAATTTCAAACAAAGTACTACTTTTATCCTCTAGTGATAACCTTTCAAATTCTTTTTGTTTATCTATAAGCGTTTTTGCCTGTTCGGATAATCGTATTCTATACACTGTGTTTTCTAACTTATCCACAAAAGTGTTATATATTTCCATAAGTACTTCATTATCAATTCCATCTTTATCAGATAATTTTAATTCTCTATTTTCTTGTCTCCTTTGAATAAACTTTACAATTTTTTTCATTGTTACAATTATTTTCTCATCCAAAATCAATTGATTTGCACATTTAAATAGTAGTCTGTCCCCTGTTCTTCCAGACAACCACATTTTGAATCCGTCCACATCAAATAATGTATCAATCTTAATTTTTTTCAATAGTATCTTTGGTTCTTTCAAACCTCTGCCTTTTTCTAAAAAGTTCAATGCTATTGATTCATCCGACTCGATTTTATTCTTTAAATATAATGGTATAAATTCTATCGTTCGAATTGTTTTTCCTTTTTTATCTTTAGATTCTACCAGCATAAAATATGCCCCGGCAGCTTTATTATAGCCTCCATACTTTTCTATTGATGCAAGACGTTCATCAGTTTCCTTTATAGCAATCTGACCTTTTCCTTTTTTCATAATCTGCTGATCAAACAGCCCACCTTTCGCTTCATGAACCTGTCTTGTCACCAATATATTATTTTTATTCATTATTTGTTTTACCGTTACAATTGTTCCTTTTTTCCCGACTTCCCATGCAACTTCTCCATTTCGTTCAATATTCCAACCTGATGTAAACATCTTTTTTAAGTTGTAAGTACGTCCCGGATTTTCTTTTATAAACCATGATGCATTCTTAGTAAATTTCACATAATAACTATTACCAACTACAATATTTAAATACGCATCCTTTGCGTGATGCAAATCATTCACTTCTCGAACTTTCAGTAATTCAAAATCTTTTCTGAATCTTGAAACCGTACCTGCTTTGACATATACAATTTCACTTTCCGGAAACACTTGCTTTAATATTTCCGCTACAGCTTTTGTACTCTGCCTCGTTTCAACAATCTGCCTTTCAATAAATCCTGCTAATTCTTCCGGACTCAATTCTGTATTTCTTATTAAGCGTTCATATTTTTCTTTACTTATAAACCCTCCATCTAACAGTGACTTCCAAAAGCCTTTTCTCTCATGTCGTATATTTTCATTTAATGGATACTTATCTGATTTTGTTGCATTATATTTCTTTTTTACCAATACGCGATTATTAAGACTGTCATCCATCGTTTTAGATTGTGGATATATATGATCAATATCATATTTTGTATTATCCCATAAGTCTTTCAGTTCTATTACCTCGCCAGAATACATACAACGACCCTTTTGCGTATAATATAGGTACAACTTATCGCTTCGTAATTTCTGTTCTTCCTGATCTCCCAGTTCTTTTACCCAATCTTTTTCTTCATTTTTACAAGCCTTATACAAATCTATTAGTTGTTTTTTACGCGATTCGGTTCTCTTACTTTCTTGCTTTTCTCTCGCCATCTCAATAAATACACGTTTCGGAGATTCTTTCATTACTTTTTCTAATTCTTTCACGATTTTCAGCGTCTGCCATATCTGTCTTTTCACAGATGGAGAAACATACATATTCTCTACTGTTTCGTACGACAATGTTTTAGTCTGTTTTCCCATATTGTATGTTTCGACTTCTTCCATAAACCGATATTCATTACTTAATAATTGCATCAGATTATTATTCGATTCCCACAATGCCGTAATGATATTCCATACCTCTCCCGTTTCTGGATCTGGAGCTGTTATTTCTTCTAAGAACTTTTTAGAAAATCTTCCCCAGCCTGTATAGGATAGCGCACATATTTTCTTCAACTGATTCGGCGTAATCTGAGGATATAATCGATTCAGTCTCTTTTTCAGCAGCTTTTTATCATCTCCAAACAATACTATATTGGTAATAATATTTTCTTTGTCCTTTTTAGCCAATTCTGTTCCTGTCAAGATTTCTTTAAAATCATGATATGCCGTTAACGATGCCTTAAAATCACCATCAATTCCAGTTATTTCAACATTGCCGGATATGATACCTTCACATTTCAAGTAATTTTTTATCTTCTTTACAGTTACTTTCCGATACTTACAAAATACATCTGTATACAACCGTTGTTTCAATTCTACAGATAATTTTTCGCCATCCAACTTTACATTATTTAATTCATTTAAAACCATATATTTACTGTAAAGCAATGAATCCTTCGGCAATACATCTTCGCCCATCAGATATGTACACTTATTTGTCATTCTCCGGATAAATTTTTCTGCACTTGCTTCTATATCAACTACATTTTCAAAATTCCATGGATATATCTTTTCATTACTTTTCCGTACAGCCCATGTAAATTTTCCCTCTTTTCCGTCATCTATCTTATTCAGCGGACCAACATAATACGGAATTCTGAATTCAAATAATTGAACCAGTTTATCTTCGTTCTCTTTAATGAGGTCTATTTTATCCCGTAAATTTCCTAATATCTTTTTCAACTCGTACAAATGAATCTGATACGGTATTACACCATTATCCCTGTTCACCTGTTTTGGTAGAAATGTTTCTCTTTCTAGCTCTTCTTTCAAATATTCATATTCAGGTTGTCCTTCTAGCTTTTTAAGTACGTTTTTCTTAATAAAATCATAGAATTCTTCTTTACTGCACCGTTTGCTCTGCAAATCAACCTTTTTTCCATTTATTTTCGTCATTCCTATATAAGCAGAGTAATTTTTCAATTTGTCACTCGTACTTACAAAAATATCTTTATATTCCTCCTTTGTCAGATATTTCCGAACTATCTTTTTCAAAAATTGTAAATCCGATTTATGTTTTTCATACGTTGCTACTTTCGCTTCTGAAATTGACGTATATTTTCCCAATATTTCAACTAATACCGCCCAGTCATACACTGCTTTTGCCGTCTCTATAATATAGAATTGTTCTCCCAGCTCATTTTCAACTTCTCCGATATAATCATCGTATCCATTATCAGCAAAGGAAATCTTCGGTCTTTCTGTCTCATTTAATTCTTCAAGACCAAATATATCACTCAATTTCACCGTTCCACCAGCCAATAAATTCAGTACAGCCTTTTCACATATTGATTTTGCTTTTAATGCTTTTATTAATCTGGTTTTCTTTGTGGATCGGTTTAACATGTTATCTTTTAAAATACTTTCTACAACAGCATATTCTTCTTTTCCCAGTTCAAGATTCCAATCCAATTCCTCATTTTTGATATTCTCCAACAATTTTGAAAATGTCGTTCCGAACTCCTTAATCTCATTAATGTCACCAGATAACAAGAAATGGCCCCTATGCTTCATCATATGATGAATTGCCAGATACACCAACCGGATATCCGGTGTCTCCTCTGTATTCATCAACATTTTCCTGAGATGATAAATTGTCGGAAATTTTTTATGATAATCTTTATCTGTAAAATCGTCATCAACAAATAATGCATATGGCAGTTCCGGACAATTTCCATTGATATCTCGCTTATCTTCTGGATAATATTTGCTTTCTTTCATTCGCAAGAAAAATCCTGGATCTTTCTTACTTATTTCCTCTGCAAAAATTTCCTGTAAAATTTCAATTCTCCAGTTTCTTCGATCTAGTCTTCTTCTTGATGTTCGGAACATTCTTCGTTCTTCTGCTGTCGATGCACTTTCAAATAATCGGACTCCCCATAGTGCTTTTCCATGTTTACGCAAGACATGATATTCCGAATCTGTAACAGCCCATCCTACAGATCCGGTTCCCATATCCAGTCCTAAATAGTACTCCTGTTCCATAAAATTTTCCTCCTATTTTGTTGACATTTTCATATTGCTGATTTATACTAAAAACAAGTTTAGTACCATACTAAATTTACATCATAAGTTCAAATAAGAATTTAATTCAAATCGTCACTTGATGTGACCCACAGTGTGTGGATGAGCCTGTAGTAATACAGGCTTTTTTTATTTATAGTATATATCTTCTTTACTAACTATCCAAGCTATTTTTTATTACTTTTTCAATAAATTTATCACTACCGTTCTTTCATTAATTATAATATATAAGGTGTGGTATAGTCTCCTCACCTTATATATTATAATTATTTTTTAAACTTCTTCTTCCGTTATTTTCCAATCTCAAATTATTAACATTTTCTCCCCACTTCCATCACACTTTCATCACAAATTTCCTCTATACTTGTAATTGTTCAAGAGAACAAAACATTTAAATCTTTTTCATAACTTTTTCCTCAGGGCTGCACTCCTCCCAAACAATGCAGTCCTATTTTTTTGCCCAATTACCGGGTAACACCCAAACAGCTTTAAAAAGCAAAAAATAATAGGTGCTTCCAGCACACATACTGGAAACACCTATTATTTCATTCTTATTACGAGCCACCAGGGACACTAAAAAAGCCACAAAACTCCATCCAGACTGGTTCTGCAGATCTACAGACCGTTCACGATTTCTCTCTTTGCATCTTTCTTCCGTTCCATATTCGAAACAATAATACAACAAGATGCATCACCAGTAATATTAACCACCGTACGTCCCATATCAAAGATACGGTCCACGCCGGCAACCAGTGCGATTCCGTCAACCGGAAGTCCGACTGAGGTAAGTACCATTGCGAGCATAACCATACCTGCTCCCGGAACTCCTGCAGTACCGATGGAAGCCAGCGTTGCAGTCAGGATCATCGTCAGCATCTGCGGAAGCGTCAGATGGATGCCATAGCATGATGCAATAAAGATCGCACACACGCCCTGATAGATTGCAGTTCCGTCCATGTTAATCGTAGCTCCCAGCGGAAGTACGAAAGAAGATACTTCTTTGGATGCTCCCATGTTTTCTACGCATTCCATATTAATCGGAAGTGTTCCAACAGATGAAGAACTTGAGAATGCGAACATGATTGCCGAAAGCATTCCCCTGAAGAATTTTAACGGGCTCATTCCGCCCATTGTCTTTACTGCAAACGAATATACAACTACTGCATGGATGATGTAGCATACATAAGCAGCCAGAAGTACCATCGCGAGTGAACCGATGATCGCCGGCCCGTTTGAAGCAATGACCGGACTCAGCAGACAGAACACACCAATCGGTGATAACTTCAGGATCATCTCCATACATTTCATAAATACATCATTCAGATCATTACAGGCTGTTACCAGTCTTGTATTTCTTTCACCTTCCCCCAGAAGGATAATTCCAAATCCAAGAATCAGTGCCGTCACGATCACCTGGAGCATATTTGCCTCCACCATCGGTGATACAAAATTTGATGGGAAGATATTTACAATCGTATCCATCAGTGAGATCGTCTGATCTGCTTTATAAGAAAGATCTGTTGTCGCAATCTTCGGAAATGCTCCTTTGAACATATTTGCCCCAATAAGTCCGAATGTAATGGCAAATGCTGTCGTACACATATAGTAAACGACTGTCTTTGCTCCAATCGATCCGACCTTTTTAATGTCCTTCATGGAAATAATTCCACACATAATGGAAAACAGTACGATCGGAACGACAATGAATTTCAGTAAATTCAAAAAGATCGTACCAAATGGCTTGATATAAGTTTCCGCAAAATTTGCGTATTTCTGCATCAGTAATCCTGCAACGACCGCCAAAACCAGTGCAATGAATATCTGTGCAGCCAGTGATAATTTTTTCTTTTCTTTCATATTTCCTACCCTCTTCCTCTCTTTTTACAAGAGCATTCTCAAAAAATTACTCTTATACGTATACCTTCGTATTTATAAACCTTGCTATCAACATGCTCCTTACGAATGCATAGCAATAAAAAAATGGGCATTACCATACTGTGTAATGCCCATTCATTATCTTTAATATATTATCACATTGTTCTATTAAAGTCAATATGATAAACATTAGAAATTGTTGTCAGAACATTTCAAAAATTAATCCTTTAAATTCACTAAAATTCTAGTCATTTTAGCCAATTCATGTTATTATCTTAGATAGGATTTTTAACAAAACGCACAGGAAGGAGTATTTTAACAATGGACGAAAGAATTAGCCGCGTATTGGAAAAAATGAAAGAGAAAGGAATTGATCAGTTACTGGTATCTGATCCACTGAGCATCCGCTTTTTAACAGGAATCATGGTAAATCCTGGGGAAAGATTATATGCCCTGTTACTTAGAACAAGTGGAAAACATACATTATTCCTGAACTATCTGTATTATGTATCAAATACAGGATTCGAAGAAGTATGGTTCAGTGACATGGATGACCAGATCGGTGTTCTGATGGAGCACATCGATACAAAGAGCACTCTTGGTATTGACAAGACATGGCCTGCACGTTTCCTCATTCCACTTCAGGAGCGCTGCCCTGAGATGAAGACTGTATGGGGATCTGACTGCGTAGACGGTGTTCGTGCTGTTAAAAACGCTGAGGAGATCGAGATCATGAAACATGCATCTGTGATCAATGATACGGTTATGGAAAGAGTTGCTAATTTCATCAAAGAAGGTATGACAGAGAAAGAAGTTGCTGACTTCATCGACGCTGAGTACCTGAAAGAGGGAGCTAGCGGAGTAAGCTTTGATACAATCGTATGCTTCGGACCTAACGCTGCTGACCAGCACCATACACCAAGTGAGACAAGAACTCTGAAAGCCGGAGAATGTGTCCTGATCGATATGGGTTGTGTATGGAAAGGTTACTGCTCAGACATGACAAGAACATTCTACTGCAAGAGCGTAGATGATGAGCAGGCTGCTATCCACGATCTGGTTCGTACAGCAGTTGAGAAAGCAGAAGCTGTTATCAAACCTGGTATGCGTTTCTGCGATATCGACGCTCAGGCAAGAGATCTGATTGACGAAGCTGGATACAGTGAGTACTGGAGAATCCGTCTTGGACACTTCATCGGACAGGAAGACCACGAATATGGTGATGTAAGCCCGATCAACAAGAATGTGGCTGAACCTGGTATGATCTTCTCTATCGAGCCTGGTATCTACATCGAAGGCAAATACGGTGTTCGTGTTGAGGACCTTGTTCTCGTAACAGAAGACGGACATGAACTTCTGAATGCTGTAGATAAGAAATACCGCATTGTTGGTTAATTTTAAATCTTACATACTTAATGTTAATAAGGACGGGAAGCAACTTCCCGTCCTTTTATGATCCATTTTTAGATTTCCTACAGATTATCTTAAGATTTTTCATATTTTCTTTAGGCCTATAACACAAATTAGAAACATTTACAATGTATGATATAATCAACAACAACAAAGAAGTCACTCAGGTATCAGAAACATCAATCAGCTTTTATCTGATCTGGCTTCGCCTAAAAAATCCTTCGGTTATTCACAAAAAAACAACAACCGAGTTTATATATATCATTTTTCTTTTTCATAACTTTTTTCCTTTTGGGTATCCAGTGTGGATGCCCATTTTTAATACCAAAGTATGCAAGAGAAGTTGCCGGTGGCAAGTTCTCTGTATGCCAAAGTATTATTCTTTTTCTAACGAATAACTCTCTATTCTCACTTTTCGATTCAGGATTCCTTTTTCCCATATCATCAGATGAATCTGATAGCCGATGCTGTCCTTTGCAATCTCGAAAGGTTCCTCTCTTAAAACAACTGATTCTTTTCCTTCTTTTTGCAGTTTCTGCTGACGATTCTTCACTTTCAGCAATAATTTCAGACATTGTGCATCCATTTCTTCTCCATACGAACGTTTTCTATAACCTGACACCGCCTTTTTCAATCTTTCATTCAACAAATCAACCACTTCGGCATGTGCGTTCCGGTGAAGCATTGCCGCAATTTTCTTTGCAATATGCGGATTTGGATGCTTCCGATAAATTTTCAATATCTTCTGCAGACCTTTATCATCTGCCTCTACTGCCAGCTCTTCCATCACTGCAATTGCCTCTTCTGTCGGTACCCACGGTTCTATTCTCGGAACAATATATTGCTCCGGAACAGCCGGATAGCAACAGTAATTTAATGGTGGAAAATCTACCAGCATCGCAAGCTTCTGTTCTTCTGATGTGCAATATTCCTCTCCAAGATAATCATATTTATCTCTCATGATTGCCAGACGGTATTCCAGTTGTCGCAGGTATTCATACTCTTTTACCCAGAAATGTCCAATCTCCCCATAGTCATACAGATGCACATCCGTCAGGAGATCTTCGAAAAATATTGTGACGACAGACTCTCCCTGACGAACCACGAGAATGTATTCTGAATCTTCAAAGCTCATCGATGCCGATATCTTTCCTTTATAATCTGCCCTGTATTCCCCCGTCATTCTGGCATTGTGAAATACAAGAAAGCTTTCCACCGCATCGTTCATCAGATAGACCAAACGAATATTCTGTCCGTTTTTTTCCGGAAAAATCAGTTCAAACTGCTCCTGCTCCAAAAGCTCCTGTAACATTACAAATGCATCCACTATTCTTTCTCTCCTTCATTCGCCTCTTCAACCACAACTTCCGGTTCTGCCTCACCATGATCCTCTACATAATCAAAACGAATCACCGCCTGCGGCCAGTTCAGACTGATTCTTGCATTCTTCTGTTTCTCTTTTCCTGCTTTCTGGATCAGATCCAAAAGTTCATCCAGAACAGCTTTCGTCAGATAACCGCCGCGCCAGTGGAATGTAAACACTCTTCCCTTTTTCGCTGTCTGCAGTGCTCTTTTATATACATCCTCTGTCTTTGTAAATGACAGTTTCTTTTCTTTATAATAAAAATGCTCGCCATCTTCACACTTTGGTGCCGGAGCAATAAGCGGCTCATGGTCTCTGAATATGCTTTTATCATTCAGGTTGAAATAGTCGTACCGGATCTCTTTTGAAGCCTGCCTGTCACTCATCTTCTCCCCGTTCCCAAGAGTATTGTCAAACGTCGCATCCAGATGATAATATTTTCCACCGATTTTTACGATATTCCAGGTATGACGGTATTTGATTCCTTTCTCCGGATTATTCCCGCACACTGCGATCATACACCAGATTCCGAGCGCATCGCACAGTACTTTCACAGATTTTGCAATTCCCTCACAGACGCCGACACCCTGTCCAAGCGGTCCGATGATCTCATGGGAATATGGCTTTTTTAATTTATCGTAATGCACATTTTCACAGATAAAATCATGTACATACTTTTCCTTTTCCCATTCGGATTTGTCTTTCACCGGTCTTATGAGCTTTTCTACTCTGGATTTCAGTGCTTTCTGGTGTTCTTTTATTTTGTTTTTATCAAATAAATATTCCGGGATGAATATGAAATTAGGCGAATCTGAATAATATTTGTACTTATATCCAGTTGCCCAGAAGATTTCCGGATGATCCAGGCGCAGACGGAAGAACACGTTATAGAGTTCCTCCGCCTCCATTCCCGGTATCTGTATTGAATCTGAGATTTCAAGCAAGCCCTGCCTGATGGCATGATAGGCTGCCTGCTGTACTTTGTTCATTTTACTATAGTAGTATGGTTCCATTCTATCTTCCTCGGTTCCTTTATATATCTGATCCATTTCATTTTTCTCACAGATAGAATTATAACCATAAAACTTTCTACTGGCAATGTCTCTGCGCCAGCTTTCTAATAACTAACTCTTTTAATAACTAACTCTTTGTTCCAACATTCTTCGTTGCAACAATATCCACACCCGTACCTGCGACATCTTCCAGTAATACATCTCCGATATGCACCGGTGCCGGTACTTCTACTGTCTTCAATGCTTTTACGCACTCAAAGATTTTCCCTTTCGGAATATCTTCTTTTGTCTTCACCGATACCATATCTGCATCTCCTCCGGTTACTCTTACCGTCGAAGTCACAATTCTGGTCGGATTGGTTACTTCTTTTCTTGCATAGATGTCTCCACGTTTACAGGTATTTCCTGTTACACTGATCACTTCACCGGCTTCCATTGTCACGGTCAGAGGGCAGCCCATCGGACAGCCGATACATGTCAGTTCTCTTGTTGTTACTGTTTCCATCCTCTACGCCTCCTCTATCTTTACTGTAATCGTCTTCAGATCCGGATACTTCATAAGCTGTTCTTTTGTAAGCTTAATCTGTTCCATCTCTCCCGGCGCAACAACCGGACGTTTTTTATGTATCACCCGTTCATCGTCAAAATATGCGCTTACATAGCAGTTCTTATATACACCGCCTACACGGAAGCGCACAGTAAGGTTTTCATCCATATGAGCCGGATTAATCGTACTTGGAACTGTATAGCGTACGCCTTCTACCGGATTCAGTGTAATATCTGCTGCATCTTCCTTACTGCTCTTTTCCCCATCGTCTGTATCTGACTGTAAGTTCTTCACATATTCTGCTGCATTTCGTCCCGCAGTCTTTGCTTCCTCTGATACAAAATCCACCAGATCATGTACATGCAGTACATTTCCACAGGCGAATACGCCTTCGATATTCGTCTCGAGACTTTCATTGACCTTCGGTCCTGAAGTTACCGGATTCATATCTACGCCCATACCTCTGGAAATCTCATTTTCCGGGATCAGCCCACAGGAAAGTAATAATGTATCACAGGTGTATTCTTCCTCTGTTCCCGGAATCGGTTTTCCTTTGCTGTCTACTTCTGCCAGCGTGATCCCTTCAACTCTTTCTTTCCCTTTGATATCCACAACCGTGTGGCTCAATTTCAATGGAATATCATAATCGTCCAGGCACTGCACGATATTACGTTTTAATCCACCGGAATACGGCATCAGTTCTGCCACAACTTTAACCTTCGCACCTTCCAGTGTCATACGTCTTGCCATGATCAGTCCAATGTCACCGGAGCCTAAGATCACGACTTCTCTTCCCGGCATATATCCTTCCATATTGACCAGACGCTGTGCTGTTCCTGCAGAATAGATTCCCGCCGGACGGTAACCCGGAATATTCAGTGCTCCTCTGGAACGCTCACGGCATCCCATGGCCAGGATCACTGCCCCTGCCTGTATTTCAAATAATCCTTCTTCACGATTCATTGCGGTTACGATTTTATCCGAACTGATGTCCATTACCATCGTATGCAATTTATATTCGATGCCAAGATCCTTCACCTGTTTGATGAATCTTCCGGCATATTCCGGTCCGGTAAGTTCTTCTTTAAATGTATGAAGGCCGAAACCATTATGAATACACTGATTCAGGATTCCCCCAAGTTCTTTATCCCTTTCCAGGATCAGGATATCCTGGATTCCATTTTCTCTTGCTGATACGGCTGCCGCAAGTCCGGCCGGACCGCCGCCGATGATTACTATATCGTATGTTTTCATAATCAGATGTCCTCCTTATTCACTCCTACAATGATCCTTGATTTCCCGCCAGACTTTGTAATCTCTGACATTGGGATTTCCAGTTCTCTTGCAAGGATTTCCATCGTTCTAGGGGAACAGAAACCGGCCTGGCACCGTCCCATACCTGCTCTTGTTCTGCGTTTTACACCGTCTAACGACTTTGCTCCGAGTGGTCTATGGATCGCATCGATAATTTCACCCTCCGTGATCATCTCACAACGACAGATAATATTACCGTATGCCGGTTTCTCTTTGATTAATTTCACTCTTTCTTCTTTACTTAGAGTGTTTGGATCCAGGATTCCTTTTCTTGTAGCAATGAAATTTTCTTTTTCTTCCAGATGAAGCTTTTCTTTCAAAATTCCCGCAACCATCTCTCCGATTGCCGGACTGCTGGTAAGTCCTGGAGATTCAATACCTGCACAGTCAATGAATCCCTTCGCATCTTCTAATTCTTCTATGATAAATTCATGTCCGTCTTCATGTGCGCGAAGTCCGGCAAATGATGTAATGACCTGACGCATCGGAATATTTTTTACATTCTGCCCTGCTTTTGTAAGTACCTGATCAAGTCCCTCTCTTGTTGTATTGGTTCCTTCTTTTTCTTCAATATCGATTGCTGTCGGTCCAAGGAGCAGATTGCCATGTGCTGTCGGCGATACAAGAATTCCCTTTCCGAATTCGTTCGGAAGTGCAAAGATTGTTCTCTTTACATGTCCGCCTGCAGTTTTATCCAGCAGACAGTAGTCTCCTCTTCTCGGTGTTATGTGGATTTTCTTTTCACTGACCATATTGTGGAATTTATCTGCATACACACCAGCTGCATTCACCACATATTTTGTCTTGAAAACGCCCTGATTCGTGTGGACTTCCCAGATATCTTCCGCCTTTTTCAGTTCTTTTACTTCTGTATCAAACTTAAATTCTACACCATTTTCACAGGCATTTTCTGCCATCGCAATATTTAATCCGAATGGACATACAATTCCGGCTGTCGGCGCATAGAGTGCCGCATATACATTGTCTGCAATGTTCGGCTCCATCTCAAGTACTTCTTCCCTATTAAGAATCTGAAGTCCCGATACACCATTTGCCACACCTCTGTCGTATAATGCCTGTAATTTGTCCATATCCTCTTCACGCAGACAGATCACAAGTGAACCGATTCTTTTGAATGGAAAGTCAAGATCTTTAGATAACTGTTCCATCATTGCATTACCGCGGACGTTTAACTTAGCCATCAGTGAACCCTCTTTTGCATCATATCCTGCGTGCACAATTCCACTATTGGCTTTTGACGTTCCACAGCAGACATCTTCTTCTTTTTCCAATACACAGATTTTTGCTTTATAGCGGGACAATTCTCTTGCAGCCGCTGAACCGGATACTCCACTTCCGATTATCATCACATCATACATGTTCCATCTCTCCTTCTATATGTCTTCCATATCCCAGGCATCACTTCTGATACCCGTAGGCTTTTGAAAAAAGAGCCTGACAAGTAAACGCATCACGAATATGCGGTTATCCTGCCAGGCTCTCTTCTCTCACGCCTCTTATTCTATTTTTTTATTATTCTACCACGGAATGGCACCATAAAGCAATACCGCAGCGACAGCTCCAATTACCGGTCCTACTAAAGTTACGACACCATATCCCCAGTTTGAACTTCCTTTTCCTTTGATTGGAAGTACTGCATGAGCCAGACGTGGTCCAAGATCTCTTGCCGGGTTGATCGCATATCCTGTCAGACCACCGAGTGACATACCGATAGAAACGATGATTCCGAATACGATAAATTTGCCAAGTCCGTCTGTAAGTTCCGGCACATTTGCCATTCCTTTGATTGCAAATACAAGTATAAATGTTCCGACTGCCTCACTGAAAATATTCAGACCAAGATTCGGAATGGATGGTGCGGTACAGAATACCCCAAGTTTTGTTGCCTGATCTTCTGTTGCGTCAAACTGTCCTTTGAACAGAAGATATACAACTGCTGCACCCACGAACGCTCCTGCGAATTGTGCCACAATATATCCAGGAACCATAGACCATGCAAAGCTTCCATCGACCGCCAGTGCCAAGGTCAGCGCCGGGTTAAAGGATGCTCCGGATGCAACTCCAAATATACATGCCGGCAACATAACCGCAAGACCCCAGGCAATGGTGATTTGAACCGTTCCTCCGCCCTTCATTCCGGATTTATTCAGGTTCACATTCGCAACCACTCCGTCTCCAAGAATAATCAGTATCATCGTTCCCAAGAATTCAGCTATATAAGGTAACATAGAAATTTCCCCCTTTTTTCTATCTATCTTTATTCAGTTTTTAATCTTCTTTTGCCCATCCGTAAGCGTATTTTACAGCTTTATTCCAGCCTTTGATCATCTTACTTCTCTGCTCTTCATCGATCTTAGGCTCGAATGTCTTGTCGATTGCCCAGTTCTTAATGACATCTTCTTTGCTTTCCCAGTATCCGACTGCAAGACCTGCAAGGTAAGCAGCTCCCATTGCAGTTGTCTCTACGCACTGCGGACGGTTTACCGGAGCGTTGATGATATTTGCCTGTGTCTGCATCAGGAAATCATTAGCACTTGCGCCGCCGTCAACCTTAAGTGCCGCAAGATCAATTCCGGAATCCGCTTTCATTGCTACCAGAACATCATTTACCTGATATGCCAGTGATTCCAGCGTTGCTCGGATAATGTGGTATTTGTTTACTCCACGTGTGATTCCTACGATAGTTCCTCTTGCGTACTGATCCCAGTGTGGTGCTCCAAGTCCTGTAAATGCAGGTACTACATAACATCCATTGGTATCTTTTACTTTCTTTGCCATATATTCAGAATCCGGTGCAGAATCAATAATGCGAAGTTCATCTCTTAACCACTGGATTGCAGCTCCTGCTACGAAGATGGAACCTTCCAGTGCATAATTAACTTTGCCATCTAATCCCCATGCAATGGTTGTAACCAGTCCATTTTTAGAAAATACCGGTTTTTCTCCTGTATTCATCAGAAGGAAACATCCTGTTCCGTATGTATTCTTTGCTTCTCCTGCGTTAAAACATGTCTGGCCGAATAATGCTGACTGCTGGTCTCCTGCTGCTCCTGCAATTGGGATCGGTCCTCCAAGATAAGACGGATCAGCCTCTCCGTAGATGCAGCTGGATGGTTTTGGTTCCGGTAACATACATTTCGGAATATCCAGTTCTTTAAGGATCTCATCATCCCACTCCAGTGTATTGATGTTAAATAACATTGTACGAGAAGCATTCGAATAATCTGTCACATGTGCTGCACCCTTGGTCAGTTTCCAGATCAGCCATGTTTCAACTGTACCGAATAACAATTCTCCTCTTTCTGCCCTTTCTCTTGCTCCCGGCACATTATCCAGAATCCATTTTACCTTTGTTCCTGAGAAGTATGCATCAATGACCAGTCCTGTTTTTTCACGGAATTTGTCTGTTAATCCTTTTTCTTTTAAGGAATCACAATATTCTGATGTTCTGCGGCACTGCCATACGATCGCATGATGTACCGGTTCTCCTGTCTCTTTGTCCCAGACGATTGTTGTCTCACGCTGGTTTGTGATACCGATTGCTGCGATATCTTCTGCTTCTGCATTGATCATATTCATTGCTTCTACCGCAACACCAAGCATACTTGCCCAGATCTCATCTGCATCATGTTCTACCCAGCCCGGTT
>OGOO01000378.1_pt1 | contig 54765 bp, 49 predicted proteins | sample 1552651 | NCBI WGS metagenome assembly OGOO01 (sample SAMEA2580118, study PRJEB22360) | human gut metagenome | biome: human gut; feature: human-associated habitat; material: faeces | place: Denmark | collected 2008/2010 | reverse complement strand
CCTTGACGAGATTAAAAATAAGATGCACCTGGGCGGCCAGCAGGGTTACGACCAGAGCTATGACCAGGATGACGACTACGGCTACGATGACGGCTACGATGATGGCTATCAGAACAACGGCTACAGCGGCGCCTCGGGCGAGGGCTTCTATACCCAGGACGAGCCGAGTAACGGCCTGCTGGGCCAGACGCGCCGCGGTGAGGCCGAGTCGGTCGCGGTGTACACGCGCTCCGGCCAGCTTGTCGGCGACGACTCCCGTCATGCAACGACGTACAATCCGCCGTCGCGTTCTCAGGATAGTGTCGCAGGCGGCTATCGCCCCGGCGCTTACGACACGCCGTCGAGTTATGCCGAGAGCGCCCGCGCTCGTGCCGCGGCACCTGCGCCCGCTTCTGCGCCGAGCGACGCCTCGGCCTATGCAAACAACATCATTAACGCCACGCCGCAGCTGCCTGCCTATATCCTGCGCCCTGAGAGCTATGACGATGTCGAGACCGTTGTCCGCCGCGTGCGCACCAAGCAGCCCGTTGCGCTGATTTTTGTTGGCGTTCGCACCGAGGTCGCCAAGCGTGTCCTGGACTTTAGCTATGGCTTTGCCTGCGGCCTGGGCGCTACGGTCAAAGAGGTGGGCGATCGCGTGTTTATGGTGCTGCCCGCCGGCTGCGAGGTCAAGGATTCGGACCTCAAGAAGCTGCGCGCCGACGGCTACCTTAAGTAAACCCAAGACGAGGAGATTCTCATCAACATCTACACCATTGTCCAGCTGGTCAACACGCTGTTCAACTTCTACTCCACACTTATTGTGGTCTATTGCTTTATGACGTGGATTCCCATGAAGCAGGGCGGCCTGCTGCAGGATATCGCCGCGGTGCTCGATAGCGTCTGCGGTCCGTGGCTCAACCTGTTTCGTCGGTTTATTCCGCCGATGGGCGGCGTTGATTTTTCGCCGGTCGTTGCGATTATTGCGTTGCAGTTGGTGCAGAGGCTGATTCTGCAGCTTCTTATAGGTATACTCGTATAGTACTGGCTCAGTAACTTACGTCGGGCGCCCGGCGCCAAGGCGATGATAAAGGAGAACTTGTTATGGCTATTACCCCTGCTGACATCCAGGCTCAGACTTTCTCTGAGGCCAAGCGCGGCTATGATCCCGCCGAGGTCGACGTCTTTTTGGAGACGCTGTCCTCCGAGGTTGACGCTATGCTTGCCAAGATTGTCGATCTTAAGGGTCGTCTGACTGCCACCGAGCAGCAGCTTGCCGACACGCAGGCCCAGCTTGCCCAGGCTCAGGACGCTGCCGCTCAGGCCGTTCCCGCCGCTCCTGTGGCCGCTCCCGCACCCGACTTCTCCGCTCAGGAGCGCCAGATCTCCGCTGCGCTGATCGCTGCCCAGCAGACCGCCGAGGGCATCGTCAACGACGCCAACGAGAACGCTGAGCGTATCCGCAACGAAGCCGACGCCAAGGCCCGCGAGGTCATCCGTCAGGCCCTGACCGAGAAGCAGGCCGAGCTCGAGGAGATCGACCGTCTGAAGGCTTCCCGTGAGGAGTTCAAGGCCGAGTACCTCAAGCTCATCCAGCACTTCATGGACGATGCCCAGAATTCCTTCCCCGCTGATCTTATGGCCTCCACGCCGGTTGGTTCTGCCGCTTCTCCTGCGGTGACCGTTCCCGCCGCCGAGCCGCTGCCTGTCGCTGATCCGGTTGTCCCCGTGGCTGACCCCTTCGCCCCGATCGACAACTTTGCTGCCGACGACCTGGACTAGCTCCAGAGCTACAATCTAGTGCCCTTAAGAGGAGCTCGCACCTGCGGGCTCCTTTTTTGTGGCTGCATACGGGTTGGGAAACAAAACGCCGAGCTCTGCGTGTGATAGGGCAGAACTCGGCGAAGGGTGCGCGGTAAAAGGTAGATTTTAGGGCATGTGCCAAAAACTACTTGAGGAGGAAGTCAGAGAGGGGAATGGTACGGGCCTCGCGGTGCTCTGGGTCGGCGATGTGGTCGGCAGGATAGCCGCAGACGAGCATGTGATAGGGATAAACGCCCTCGGGCAGGTTGAATTGCTCACGGGCTAGCTCGGGCTTAAAATGGCATACCCAGCACGTTCCCAAGCCCTGCTCCTCGGCCTCCATCATCATTTGATCGCAAACAATCGAGGTGTCGATAGCGCTGGAGTTCATCTGGTCATAGGGGCGAACCCAAGCGTCGTCGGTAACGCTGCAAATGAGGAAGATGAGCGGAGCGCCAAAGATGGACCCATCACGAGCAAACCGAGGCTGACAAGCAGCTGCCTTCTCCAGAAGCTCAGGCGTATCCAACACCATCACACGGGCTGGATGGTTATTACAAGCAGAAGGAGCAATGCGTCCAGCCTCAACAATGGCATCCACCACAGCCTGCTCCACAGCCCGATCCTCAAAAGAACGACAAGAATACCGAGCCCGAGCCAAATCCAAATACCCCATACAAGCCCTCCAAAGTCAACAAAACAACCCAAAGCTAAGCAAAAGGGTACCCAAAGCCCCATCCAGCCAAACGTTTAAGGCGGTCCCAAAGTTTCCAATCGGGCCCCAAGGTCCTGCCAACAAAAGCCTCATCGCTTTCAAAGTATCAGCCAAAGTTTCCAATGGTGGTACGTAAGGGAGCGGGCCCGACCACTAATAACCTTTTGAACGACTCTGCTTGCAGCCGGAGTGAAAAAGGTTATTAGTGGTCGGGCCCGCGACCGCCGGGACACATACCCCCCAATTAACTGTTCTTCATGACAATCGAATCCACGACATCAGCCACATTCTCGCAGCAGTCGGCGCAGTACTCCAGGAAAGCGTAGACGTCACGCCAGGCGATGACCTCGAGCGGGTCCTTGCCATTGACGTGCAGGTTGCGCATAGCGTTGATGTAGAGCTCATCGGCCTCGGACTCAATGGTGTTGATCTGGATGACCAGCTCGCGCAGGGTCTTGGACTTGCGGTAATTAGGCAGCTCGACCATAAGATCCTTCATGGCGCGGCAGGCGTCGGTCACCTTGTGGGCGATGACAATGGCATCGGGGTGGATGCTCTGGATGTTGGTGAAGTAGACGCGCTGCACGACGCCCTCGATACGGTCAAGCACAGTGTCGAGCGAGCAACTCATCAGGTCCAGATCCTCGCGCTCAAGCGGGGTGATAAAGGCAGTGAGCAGGGCATCCTCGAGCTCATGGTGCTTCTTGTCGGCCGCATGCTCAATCGCATGCATCTCCTCGAGCATGCCGTGGATATGCGCGGGATCAAAGTTCTCAAAAATCTTGATGAGCAACTCTGCGGCCTGGACAGCAAGGTCGGCGCAGGCGACGTAGTTGTCAAAGTAGAACGAATCGGGTTTCTTTGCCATGAGTGGGTCCTTTCGAGGCGAAGACGGGTGGGCGAGGTATTGCGGTCCGGATGGCCGTTCGGTTTGACTAGATGAACATCATGAACAGCTTGGCCATGACAAAGCTGATGAGTCCACAAGCGGGGAAGGTGAAGAACCACGTGAACATCATGTCCTTGACCACGCCGAAGTTGATGGCCGAGAGGCGCTTGACGGCGCCGACACCCATAATGGCGCAGGTTTTGATGTGGGTGGAGGATACGGGGATGCCGGTAAGGGTGGCAAGTAGCAGGTTCGCGGCGCCCGCCAGGTCGGCGGAGAAGCCCTGGTACTTTTCGAGCTTGACCATGCTCTGGCCGACGGACTTGATGATGCGCTCGCCGCCCACGCTGGTGCCGATGCCCATGGTTGCTGAGCACAGCAGCATGATCCAGATGGGGATGCCGGCGTCGCCGACGCTCGTCTGCCCGCTGGCAAAGGCGACACCTAAAAAGAGCACGCCGATGAACTTCTGTCCATCCTGCGCGCCGTGCATAAAGCTCATGGCCGCAGCGCTTGCGATCTGAGCGTATTTAAAGAAGACGTTGGCGCGTCGCCTGTTGGCGGCGGCGAAAAGAATCGAGACGAGCTTGCACAGGACCCAGCCCATGATAAAGCCCAGTCCGATGGAGAGCGCCAGGCCGTAGATGACCTTCATCCACTCGTGGACGTTGACACTGCTCGCGCCGCCGAGGGCGATTGCGGCACCGGTCAGGCCGGCGATAAGGCTGTGGCTTTGCGAGGTGGGGATGCCAAAACGCGATGCCGTGGCACCGTAGACGACGATGGAGAACAGCGCCGCGCAGAGGCAGGCGAGCGCCATGGTGCTGTTTCCGCCAAAGTCGACGATATGCGAGATGGTGTTGGCGACGCTCGCGTTAAAGTGCGTCATGATGAGCACGCCGAGGAAGTTGAATGCGGCGCTCATGAGAATGGCGGCGCGGGCGGGCATGCAACGCGTAGTGACACAGGTCGCGATGGCGTTGGGCGCGTCGGTCCATCCATTGACGAAGATGGCGCCGAGCGCGAGGATCACGGTGACGGCAAGGACTGGGTTCGACACAATTTGGCCGAGGAAGGTTGAGAACGTTACGTCCATATATGGGCTTTCTCGAAGTTTGCAGACACGTTACAAAAACATGATAAATCGTATCACCTCCTGCGGGTCTCTTTACCGAGTTCTGATGGGAGAAGTGAACTTTTTGGCACTAAAATTGAATATTTGCCCTGTTGACCGCGGGTGTTCTTTTTGCTAACACGCCATGCGGACACGTGCGATTACTACGACACTCCAAAACCACAGTCTGTTCGCTTTACAACATGCAAACATGCGTTCGATAATAGGAGGCATGGAATATCGACAGACAGATGGCAAAACTCGACGCGTGCACAAGCAGTATGTGGACGTCGTGGCCCGCATCCTCGCGGGCGGACAGGTTGTGCCGGTTACCGTCTGCTGGGTTGACGGTCGCTGCTTTACGATTGACGAGATTGTCTCGTCCACTGGTTTTGGCCTGACGGTTCACGGCATTCGTACGGCGACTTATAAGGTTCGTTTTGGCGGACATGCGACCGAACTGTATCTGGAAGAACAGGCACGCGAGCGACCGGATGGCTCGCAGGCCCATCTGATGCGTTGGTGGGTGTGGGCATTCGACCGGACGCTCGAGAGCGAGCGTCGCAGGTAAGAGCGCGCGGCATTCGGGTACAATGGCAGGAATCTTGTCACCTACGGCGCTGTCGCAGCGCTTTTGAAAGGACGATATTATGAACGATATCCAGGGTTATCAGAACGGCCCCATTGAGACCGGCGCAAGCCGTGCCAAGGAGATGTCGCCGCGCGCGTACAACCTTGTCATGTCTGCCCTGATCTTTTTGGGCTTTTGCGCCATGGGCGCCGGTGCTTACTTTACGAGCACCATGTCGTTTGCGCGCATGATGATGAGCGGCGCCGCTTTGCCGCTGGTCTTTGGCTCATTTATTTTGACCATCGTCGGCATGGTCATGATGTCGGCTGCTGCGGGCAAGCAGTCTGTGGGCCTGTCACTCGTGGGCTACGTGGTCTTTGCGAGCACCTTTGGCCTGACGGCCTCGTTTGGTCTTGCCAACTACGACTTGCCTACCATTAACACCGCCTTTATCGCCACGGCCGCCATCACCTTTGTCTTTGGTGCGCTGGGCGTAACCTTTCCCAAGTTCTTCCAGCGTGTGTATGGCATTGGTTTTGGCATCCTGCTTGCCACGATTCTGGTCGAGATCGTGCTGATGTTCATGGGCGTCTCGCAGTCTATCACCGACCTGATCGTGATCGTGGTGTTCGCCGGCTTTATTGGCTACGACACCTATGTGGCCACGACGGTGCCGCCCACGCTGCCCAACGCCGTGCTCATGGCATCCAACCTGTTCGTGGACATCATCAACGTGTTCCTGCGCATCCTGAATATCCTTGGTCGTCGCGATTAAAGCGCGGCATTGCGACGCTTCCTGCCGGACACGGTAAAACGATGCGAAAGGCGGTCCTTCGGGGCCGTCTTTTTTGTGCGCGGCGGGGTATGATGGATGGGAAAAAGCCGATAGCGGCAGCGACAGGAAAGGTGGCCACGAATGGCAGATGTCGACAACAGGAACCGTAACCGCAGGTCTAACCGAGCGGGTCAGCCCAATCCCAAGCGCGAGGCGCGTGCCAAGGCCGCCGAGCGCCATGTGGTGGCTGTGTCCGAGGCCTGCGCCAAGGACATCGAGCGTTCGCTTGCCGGCGTGCGCGAGTTCGATGGCATGCCTGCCGGATTTATCGCGGCGATGAAGGCCAAGGCCCACGCGGCCGACGCTGCCGAGGAACAGGTTGCCGAGGAGTCTGAGGCCGCCGAGGTCGAGACCGCTGAGGTTGCGTCCGCCGAGACCGAGGTTACGGCCGAGCCTTCACCCGCAGAGGAGGCCACGGAGGCTGAGTCCGCGCCCGCGGAGGAGGCTGCTCCGGTCCTGCCCGAGGTCACCGTACTTGATGTCTCCGCCACGCAGGCAATCCTCGATAACGGCCGCGGCTATGCGCAGTTCTGCGACATGGCTGTGCTCGCTTTTGCCTCGTTCACCAATCCGGGTGGCGGCTACATCCAGGGCTATCTGGGACAGGAGGCCACGCTGTGCGCCGATTCGTACCTGTACAACGTGCTCGACAAGCAGCGTAAGTGGTACGGCGAGAACCGTCGCCGCAACATCAACTGCGAGCTGTACCGCAACCGTGCGCTGGTGGTGCCCGCGGTGCGTTTTGACCGCAACCACGTGCACGCCTATGCCGACGTAATCGTCGCCGCTACACCCAACGCCAAGCGTGCTCGCCAGGAGTACCGCGTGAGCGACGATGCCTTGCTTGACGCTCTGCGCGACCGCATCCGCTTTGTGCTTGCCATCTGCGACGAGCTGGGTCGCGAGAAGCTCGTGCTGGGTGCTTGGGGCTGCGACAACAACGGCTTTGACGCCGAGGCCGTGGCCGAGCTCTTCCGCAAGGAGCTCGCGTCGGGCGACTTTAAGGTCAAGCAGGTCTTCTTTGCCGTGCCTTCTACGCGTTGGGACGAGGATTTTGCCAAGTTCGAGCACGTGCTGGCAAACTTCCCCGAGCGTAACGAGGAGTCCTATGCCCAGGTTGCCGCACGCGCTGCGGCTGCTCGCGCCGCCGAGCGGGCCCAGGCTGCCGCCGAGGACGATGAGGACGAGGACGATTGGCGCAAATACTTATAAACGGTGCGCGTGATGCGACATGCCGAGCCGACGGGGCTGCTCCCGTCGGCTTTTCACTAAAGGAAGGGCTTACGATGAAAAACGTTCTGTGCTTTGGCGACAGCAATACCTACGGCTATGATCCGGCGGGCATGCGCGACGGCACCGCGGTACGCTATGCGCACGATGTGCGCTGGTGCGGCGTGGCCCAGCGCGACCTGGGCGAGGGCTGGCACGTGATTGAGGAAGGCCTCAACGGCCGCACGACGGTGCGTGACGACATGTGCCATCTGGACACTAATCTCAACGGCATCCGAGCGTTGCCGATGCTGCTCGAGGCTCATAAGCCGCTGGATGCCATCGTGATTATGCTGGGCACCAACGACTGCAAGACGGTCTTTAACGTGGGGGCTGCCGATATCGCTGACGGTGCCATGGCGCTGATTCGCACCGTCCGCGCGTTTCCCTGGACCGACGCTGCGCCTTGTCCGCGCATTCTGCTGATGGCTCCTATCAAGATCAAGCCGCAGATCGCCGATGTGTATATGACCGACTTTGACGAGCACTCCGTCGAGGCCTCGGAGCATTTTGCCGAATACTATGCGTATGTTGCCGAACAGTTTGGCTGCGACTTTTTGAATGCCGCCGATTTTGCCGAGCCGGGCGATATCGATTATCTGCACATGATGCCGGAAAGCCACGAGAGCCTCGGCCATGCCGTGGCAGCCAAGCTCAAAGAGATGATCGGAGAGTAGTACGGCCCAAAGCAGTACAAAAGTTCCCCTTGCGGTGGCTTGTTTCGTTGGTTTGTCTTGATCTGCAACAGCTGTAAGGCCGAAAACGGGCTAGATGTTACAGATTGAGATTATTTAGGTCGATATCGGTCGTTTGTCTCGATCTGTAACATCTAGGGTCGATTTTGCCGAGTTACTGTTACAGATCGAGATTTTCTTCTCAGCGGAATTTGAATGTCTCAATCTGTAACAGGTGGGCCGAAAAATGGACTCTAACTGTTACAGATCGAGATGTTTGTGGGAACCGCCACAAAGGTGCCTGTCCCCTTTGCGGTGGTTTTGGGCTGCGAATCTTAATACTGCCACATGTGATTGACGGGGCCGGAGCCTTTGCCCATATCAAAGCCTGCGGCCAGAGCGCCCGTTAGGTAGGCCTTGCCGGCGTTGACGGCATCGGCAAGATCCATGCCCTGGGCCAGCGCGCAGGCGATGGCGGACGAGAGCGTGCAGCCGGTGCCGTGCGTGTTGTCGGTCTCGATACGCTTGTGACGGAACCACGTGGTGAGCGGATCGCCCAGATGGTTGCCCTCGTCATCGAGCGGCGCGGGCTCTGCTAGCACATCGTTGGCCTCGTTGACAAAATGCCCGCCCTTAACGAGGGACGCGCAGCCAAAGCGACGGGTGAGAAGCATGGCGGCATTTTGCTGCGTGCGCTCGGAATCGACTTCGTAATCGAGCAGTGCCATGGCCTCGGGAATATTGGGCGTGATGACAGTCGCCAGCGGGAACAGGCGACGCGTGAGCGCCTCAGCGGCATCCTCTGCGATCAGGCGAGCGCCCGAAGTGGCGACCATAACGGGGTCGACGACCACGTTGGTTGCGTTCCATGCGCTCAAGCGGTCGGCGATAACCTCGATAATCTCGGCAGAGGAAACCATGCCGATCTTGACGGCGCTGGGTCGGATATCGTCAAAAACGGCATCGATCTGCGCCGCGACAATATCCGGGGAGATGTTCTGCATGGCGGTGACACCGAGTGTGTTTTGTGCGGTGATGGCCGTGATGGCTGTCTCGGCATACAGACGGTGCGCCGTGATGGTCTTGATGTCGGCCTGAATGCCGGCGCCACCGCTGGAATCGGATCCTGCGATGGATAGAACGGCAGGTACCTTGCTGCGATCCATGTTCGCTCCCTTGTTCGGTCGGAATCAAATGGGTCTATAAGCCAGCATTATAAAGATGCCCGGGCCGACTCTATGTCGAACCCGGGCGGGCGATGCAATCTTTACGCAAATGCAAGCAAACGTTCACACGTCAACAATTGACAGGCGCCAGCTCGCCGCCAGAGGCGGCCGCGGCGACAGGGCTAGTCCTCCATGCCGAGGTCGATCGTCGTGCCTTCGAACACCTTGTTGACGGTGCGGACGGCGCACATCTTGCCACACATGGTGCAAGTGCCCTCGGTGGCGGCGGGGGACTCCTCGTAGCGCTTCTTGCCGGTGACCGGGTCGAGCGCGCACTTCCACATGGCGTCCCAGTCGAGCTTGCGGCGTGCCTGGCCCATCTTGTCGTCCATGTCGCGGGCGTGGGGCACCTTCTTGGCGATGTCGGCGGCGTGTGCGGCAATCTTGGTGGCCATGAGGCCGTCGAGCACATCCTGGGCGTTGGGCAGGCATAGGTGCTCGGCCGGCGTCACGTAGCACAGGAAGTCGGCGCCGGAGCTGGCGGAGATAGCGCCGCCGATGGCTGCGGTGATGTGGTCGTAACCCACGCCGATATCGGTCACCAGCGGCCCGAGCACATAGAACGGGGCGTTGTGGCACAGACGCTTCTGCAGCTTCATATTGGCGGCGATCTCGTCGAGCGCCATGTGGCCCGGGCCCTCGACCATAACCTGGACGCCGGCGGCCCATGCGCGCTTGCACAGCTTGCCCAGCTCGATCATCTCGGCGGTCTCGGTGGCGTCGTTGGAGTCGTAGAGGCAGCCCGGGCGGCAGGAGTCGCCGAGCGAAATCGTCACGTCGTACTCGTGGCAGATCTCGAGCAACTCATCGTAGAACTCATAGAACGGGTTTTCGTTGCCGGTGACCTCCATCCAGCCAAACAGCAGCGAGCCGCCGCGGCTGACGATGTTCATGAGACGGCCGGTCTCCTTAAAGGTCTTGGTGACCGATTTGTTGATGCCGCAGTGGATGGTCATAAAGTCCACGCCGTCCTCGGCGTGCGCGCGCACGACCTCGAAAAGGTCGTCCTTAGTAAGCTTGACCAGCGGCTTTTCCATGTAGCCGATGGCGTCGTACATGGGGACGGTGCCCACCATAAGCGGCGTCTCGTCGATGAGCTGCTGGCGGAACTGGCGCGTCTTGCCCGAGTTGGAGAGGTCCATGATGGCGTCGGCGCCAAAATCCTCGGCAATCTTGACCTTCTTCCATTCCTCGGCGGCATCGGCCTTGTCGCCCGAGATGCCCAAGTTCACGTTGACCTTGGTGGACAGGCCCTCGCCGACACCAAAGGCGCGCATGCCCTTTTTGATATGCACGATGTTGGCGGGAATGGCGATGCGGCCGTCTGCCACGCGCTCGCGGATGTACTCGGGGTCGCGATGCTCGCGCTCGGCAACCTCCTTCATCTGCGGCGTGATCTGCCCGGCGCGGGCGAAGTCGATTTGCGTGACGAGCTTGGGCTCGGTCTGTGTGCTCATTGGCACGGCTCCCTTCGTTGGCATTACCCATATCAGGTTTGCGGGTCAGGGCGGGCGCGCCCAGTCTCAGCCTGCCGTCTTGTCCTGCAAGCTCCCCGTTTATGTGGTGGGCTCAAGTATAGCCTGAATGGGTACGATTGACGCGATGAGCATGCCCGTGGGGAGGCGAACATGGAAGACAAGCATCTATATCGGGAGACGCAGTGGGATGTGTCGGCCGAGGAGGGCCGTGCCCATCATGGGCTGGTCGCAATTGGTTTTGCGGTGCTTGCCGTGCTGGTGATTGCCTTTTGTATCTGGACGTTTGGTGGTCGCGGCGGCGCTGCATGGGAGTTTGAGGCCGACGATGCCCTGCCGATCATGACAGTGAAGGTTACGGGCGGCAACACCGTTGCCGCGCCGGGCGACTATTGGTATCCGCGCGATGAGTTTGTGCAATTGCAGCTGAGCGGTGGGTCTATTCCTGGTGAGGAAATCGAACACGTGACGTTTGATGCGGTGCTCAAAACGCTGACGGTGAAACTCAAAGATCAAGGAGACGTCCCCACGACGATGGATATCGCCTTGACCGAATGGCGCCTTGAGCCTCCATCGGGTGTTGCGATGTCCGAGGTGGAGCACGTTAAGGTTACCTACCAAGATGGCTCGACGATCGAGATTGCCAAGGCAGACGGCTTGGCGGAATAGCGGGCTGTTCACCGAATGTCATGAACGCATGCCGAGGTGGAGTTCGGCGCTAGCGACAGGCTTCTAGAATGCCTGCTCGTTGATGAAGGCCAGGCTGTCTGGGGACGAGAGCTCGGGGACATAGCGGTAGCCAAGGTTGAACTCGGTAAGACCAGCGGCGTCCTCGACCTTGTTTTCCGCCATCCAGCGGACCATCGAACCGCGTGCCTTTTTGCTGGCGGTCGATTGCTGGACGGGTTTATCGTTGCGGACACCTTCGCCAAAGAGGCATGTGACGGCCGTGGCGTCGCCCGCGAGGCGGGGCAGAACGGCTTTGGCATACTCTACGCTGGCGAGGTTGACGATCGTGATGTTTGAGCCTGCCGGAGCGATGGCCCGTGCGAGCTTGTCGCCCCAAAACGCGTAGAGGTCTCGGGCATCGTCGACGGCAAGCTTCGCGCCCATCTCCAGCCGATATGGTTCAACGGCATGAAAGGGGCGTACGCATCCGTAAAGGCCCGAGAGGATCCAGAGATGGTTTTGCAGCCAGTCGAGCTGTGCGGCATCCATCACCTCGGGCGCCATGCTCTGGTATTGAATGCCGTGATAGGACATGACGGCAGGGGAGAGGTGACGGGCGAGTGCGGGATTGTCGAGATCGCCGTTTTTCAGGATGGGCCCGAACTCATGCAGGGTGTTGAGGCAAGGCCCCAACAGTTTGTCGCTCACGTTCCACAGCGCCTGCAGGCCGGCGCTGCCTTCATTCCGCTCGATATCTAGCAGTGCGCGGTGGAGGCGAGCCGTCTCGCGCACAAAGGGTGGAATGCCCAGGACTTCAAAAGCATCTTGGGCCGCGCGCATTTGCTTGGCGGGCGAAATGATGACCTGCAACACGGATTCTCCTCTGCCAAAAAAGAAGTTGCGGTGGAATAGTTCTTGTTCGACCTGTCTAAAGGGCTATTTAGGAACTATTTCACCGCAACTGATGAGGGGCTGGTTAGGCGCGCTCGAGGAAAGCCTTGTAGCCGCGGTAGGCCTCGTAGATGTCGGCCTTGTTGGCGACCTCCCACAGGGCGTGCATGGACAGGACGGCAACGCCGGAGTCGATGACGTTCATGCCGTACTTGGCCATGATGTAGGCGATGGTGCCGCCGCCGCCCGCGTTGACGCGACCGAGCTCGCAGGTCTGGAAGTCCACACCGGCCTCGTCCATGATGTCGCGGATGAGGGCCACGTACTCGGCGTCGGCGTCGTTGGAGCCGCCCTTGCCGCGGCTGCCCGTGTACTTGTTGAAGCACAGGCCGCGACCCATGAAGGCGGCGTTCTTGGTCTCGAACTTGCCGGCGTAGCCCGGGTCGAAGCCGGCGGACACGTCGGAGGAGAGCATGCGGCTGCGGGCGAGTGCGCGGCGAAGGGCCAGCGGGCTATCCTCGCCGGCGAGCGTCATGATCTCGGCGACGGTGTTCTCGAAGAAGCGGCTCGTCATACCGGTGGCACCCACGGAACCGATCTCCTCCTTGTCGACGATGAGCGTGATGCTCGTGCGCTCCACGTTGGCCACATTGATCTGGGCGAGCATGGAGGGGTAGGCGCAGACGCGGTCGTCGTGGCCATAGCCCAGAATCATGGAGCGGTCGAGACCCATGTCGCGGGCAGGGCCGGCGGGCACGACCTCGATCTCGGCGGAGAGGAAGTCCTCCTCCTCGACGTCGTACTGCTCCTTGAGGATGTCCAGGAACATCTGCTTGACGGGCTCCTTGGGGGCGTCTTTGTCGTCCTCGTCAAACTTGACGGGGCGGCCGCCCACGATCACGTCGAGGATCTCGGCATCGACGGCGTCCTTGGCAGGCTTGGACATCTGCTCGCTCGAGAGGTGGATCAGCAGGTCGGAGATGGTAAAGACCGGGTCGTCCGCCTTGTCGCCGATGTTGATGTCGACGGTGGTGCCGTCCTTTTTGCAGATGACGCCCACGAGTGCGAGCGGGGAGGCTACCCAGTGGTAGCTCTTGACGCCGCCGTAGTAGTGCGTGTCGAGGTAGGCCATGTCGCCGGCCTCGAAGGCGGGATTCTGCTTAAGGTCCAGGCGCGGCGAGTCCACGTGGGCGCCCAGGATGTTAAAGCCCTGCTCGAGCGGGGCGGTGCCCAGGTTGACGAGCATAAGGTCCTTGCCGTGGTTGGCGGCGTACACCTTGTCGCCTGCCTTGAGCTCGCGGCCTTCGGCGATCACGGTCTCCAGGTCGACGTATCCCGCCTCCTCGGCCATCTTGATGCCGGCCTTGACGCACAGGCGCTCGGTCTTGTTCTCGCTCAAAAACTGCTTATAGCCGCGGCAAAGCTCCTCGAGCTCCTCGACTTGCTGTGGCGTGTACTTTTTCCATGCGCAGGGACGCTCCATGACGCAGGCTCCTTTCGGATCGATCGTGCTGGTTGATGTACCGTGAGCCATCGTATCACGCGCGGGCTCGCGGCGGCAGGGGAGCTTGATGTGCAGTGGCCGCGGGGCGGGGAGCGTGTAAACTGGAGTGAGCAAACCGTGCCCAGCCCAAAGCGAGGTATTCAATATGTCTGACAAGCGCCGCACCTTTGCCGTTATCGACGGCAACTCGCTCATGCATCGCGCCTTCCACGCCGTGCCGCCGACCATGAACGCGCCGGACGGTCGCCCCACCAACGCGATCTTTGGCTTTCTGAACATGTTTCTCAAGATGATCGACGCCTTTAACCCCGACGGTGTGGTCGTGGCGTTTGACAAGGGCAAGCCGCGCGTGCGCATGGAGATGCTGCCGCAGTATAAGGCGCAGCGTCCGCCCATGGATCCCGATCTGCACGCGCAGTTTCCGATGATCAAGGAGCTGCTCACGGCGCTCAGCGTGCCGATTCTGCAGTCCGAGGGCTGGGAAGGCGACGATATCCTGGGAACCATGGCGCGCCTGGGTGAGGAGGCAGGCTGCGACATGCTGCTGGTGACCGGCGACCGCGACATGTATCAGCTTGTGACCGAGCACGTCAACGTGGTCTCGACCCGCAAGGGCCTATCCGACGTAGCGATTATGACACCTGAGAGCGTGGATGATCTGTATCACGGCATCACGCCGGCGCTCGTGCCCGATTTTTACGGTCTGAAGGGCGATACGTCGGACAATATTCCCGGCGTACCGGGCATCGGCCCCAAAAAGGCGAGCGCGCTCATCGCACAGTACGGCAGCTTGGACGAGGTCATCGCGCATGCTGACGAGGTCAAGGGCAAGATGGGCGAGAACCTTCGTGCGCACATCGACGACGCGCTGCTGAGCCGCAAGGTTGCGACCATTCGCACCGATGCGCCTGTCGAGCTCGACTTTGACGCGACGTCCTTCCCGGCGTTTTCTGCTGATGAACTGTCCGCGGCACTGGGCGCACTCGGCATTACGGCCATGCAGAACCGTTTCTTGTCACTGATTGGTGGCGAGGGTGGGTCTGCGGCCGCTGTCAGCACGTTTGAGATTCCCCCCGTTATGCGTGCTGCCGCTGGCGATGCCGAGGCGCTCGCTGCTGCTGCCGACGAGATCGCTCGTGCGATCGAGGCAGGCGAGTGGATTGCCGCCGTGGTGGACGATGACAAGGAGGAGGGCGCGCTTTTTGGCCTGACGCGCACGCTGTGGCTGGCGACGTCCAAGGGGCTGCTTGCGCTTGAGGAGGGCGAAGGCGGTACCACTGCCGCGGTCGATGGCTTCAACTTCGCCCATGGCGTGATCGCCGGCGTGCTTGCGCGCCTGTTTATGGAGGGCCGCGTGGCGAGCCCGGATATGAAAGCGCTGCTGCATGAGCTTTCGCCCATCGATTCTTCCGAGCCCGAGCTCATGGATCCGCTGGCAGTCGATTCCACGCGCATCTTCGACACCGTGGTCGCCGCCTACCTGTTGGATTCCGACCGCTCCGAGTTTGACGAGGCGTATCTGGCCGATACCTATCTGCAGATGGCGCTGCCCGCGGCGCGCGGTGCAGAGGGTGCCGGCGAGGACGCTCCTGCGCCCGCCGCCCGTACTGCGGCTCTGACGCTGGCGCTGGTCGCACCGTTGCGCGACCGCATGGCCCGTGAGAACGCCGCCAACGTGTTCGATGGCATTGAGATGCCGCTCGTGCCGGTGCTTGCCAAGATGGAGCGCGCGGGCATGCTTGTAGACCCCGACCGTCTGCATAGTCTGTCCGAGGGGCTTGCTACCCAGATTGCCGAGGTCGAGCGCAGCATCCGCGACCTGGCAGGGGACGAGACCTTTAACATCGGCAGCCCCATGCAGCTCTCGCACGTGCTGTTTGACGTTATGGGGCTTCCGACCAAGGGCCTCAAAAAGACCAAGCGCGGCTACTATTCGACCAACGCCAAGGTGTTAAGCGACCTTGCCCGTGACCACGAAATCGTGCGTCTGATCTTGGACTGGCGTGAGAAGTCCAAGATTAAGTCGACCTATCTGGACACGCTAGGTCCGTTGCGCCGTGGTGACGGTCGAGTGCACACCACGTACAACCAGACCATCACCGCGACGGGGCGTCTGTCCTCGAGCGACCCGAACCTGCAGAACATTCCGACGCGCTCGGAGCTGGGGCGTACCGTCAAGACGGCGTTCTCGGCGGGCGAGGGCAGCGTCTTTTTGGCGGTGGACTACTCGCAGATCGAGCTGCGCCTGCTCGCGCATCTCTCGGGCGATGAACATCTGGTACGTGCCTTTAACGAGGGTGAGGACTTCCATGCCGAGACGGCCGCGCGCGTGTTTGGCGTTCCCGTGTCCGAGGTAACGCCCGATTTGCGCAGCCGCGCCAAGGCCGTGAACTTTGGCATCGTGTACGGCCAGCAGGCCTACGGTCTGTCGCAGTCGCTGCATATCTCGATGGCCGAGGCGCGCGATATGATCGATCGCTACTACGAGGCCTACCCGGGCGTGCGAACGTTCCTCGACAATGTGGTGGCGCGCGCCAAGCAGACGGGCTACGCCGAGACCATGTATGGCCGCAGGCGCCATATTCCGGAGCTCAAGGCCAAAAACCCACAGCTCCGTGGCTTTGGTGAGCGCACGGCCATGAACCACCCCATGCAGGGCACCGCGGCCGACATCATCAAGATCGCCATGGCCCGCGTAAGCCGCCGCCTGGAAGAAGAGGGCTTTGCCGCCCACATGATTCTGCAGGTACACGACGAACTGGACTTTGAGTGCCCCGTCGACGAAGTCGAGCGCCTGACCGCCATGGTCCGCGACGTCATGGAGCACGTAGTAGACCTCCGCGTACCGTTGATCGCCGAAGCCAGCACCGGCATAACCTGGGCCGACGCAAAATAGGGAAGCGCCCACAATTACAAAGTAACCAAAAACAGAAGGACGCCCCTTATCAACAAGGAGCGTCCTTCGTTCAATTAAATTCAGCCAAAGTATCTAGACGCCAAGACGCCATCTAGGCGGCAAGCAAGTCACCGAAGGACCTGGCCGGGTGGCATGGGTTAACTTTTCGTAGATTCCGCACGCAAAGAAAGCCACTTAATGTGGCTTTCGTCTTGCGCAGGACCTGACCGAGCGAAAAGTTAACCCATGCCACCCGGCCAGGTCCGACGAGCAACGTTAACGAGCCGCCAAGATGGCGTCGATGAGCGTCAGTACGCCCCCGTCGTTGTTACTCGGAATGCGCCACTTGGCGTGCGCGTTCATGTGCTCCTCGGCATTGTCCACGATAAAGCTATGCCCGACGCGCTCCAGCATGGGGATGTCATTGTACGTATCGCCCGCGGCAGCGGCGTCAGCAATATCGATGCCCAGGTGCTCGCACAGATGCGCGACGCCGGCGCCCTTGTCGACACCCAGGTTCATAAAGTCGATCCACTCGCGCCCGGCGTTGGTGACGTAGAGCTTGTCCGAGAACTCGGGGCTATAGGTCTCGCGGAAAGCGGGCTCGGCGTCGTAGCCGGGGAAGAAGACCGAAATCTTGTTGGACTCGAAATCAATGCCCTCAAAGCTGTCGACGTAGTTGATTGTGTTGTAGTAGACGCTGATCTCGTCGTGGTACTGATGGTCGCGGGCAAGCACGTAGAACTCGTCGAAGCAGCACAGGACGGGGACAGCGCGCGGATCCTCCGAGGCGCGGCTCAAGACCTGCTGATACAGCGCCACATCGATGTTGCTCTTATAGATATAGTTGCCGCGATAGATGACGCAGGCTCCGTTGTCGGGACAAAAAGCGAGGCGGTTCTTGATGCCCTCGAACATCTCCTCGAGCTTGGGGGCTGGACGTCCGCTAGCGGGGCAGAATACGATGCCGGCTTCGGCGAGCTTGTCCAGGCGCTCGTCGAGGCCTTGCGGCAGCACGCGCTCGTCGGTCAGCAGCGTTTTGTCCATGTCGACGGCGATGAGCTTAATGTTTCCGATATTGGCGTCCGATTCGTAAGTTTGCATAAAAGCGAGCCTTTCGTTTCGAAATTGTTTCAGACGTTATAACCATCAACTTGTAGTCGGGCGTATTTTCGCAGGATTGGCGCGCGTTTGCATCACCATTCACAAACTAATGAAAAAACTTTTCAGAAATTTGAATTTGTCGCTTGTGCAGCGGGCACTTTATCGTAATATAGCGACCATCGAAAACGGAGACGGCAAAATAGCCGCTTACCGAGGAAAAGGTACCGTTTACGATATTTGAATTGCGCCCGGCGATAGGTGAAAGGAGAGGCAGATGCAGTTCGTACAGATCATCACTACTGCAGACAATGCCATCCGACGCCAGCGCGCAATTTCCCGACGACGATAACAATCGTCTCTGTCCGCATGGGGCGAATTGCCTCAACAGAGTCATTTTGAGGTCGTTGGGTTTTAGCACGACATTGCTGCATGTTTCTAGGGCATGTATGTGCTGATTTTTGCTATTTAACCTGATATTGCACAGTATATGACCTTGAAATGACTTGCAACTGACCGATGTTCTAACTAGCTACCAAGAGCGAAAGGAAACAGCCATGAGCAAGGAAAAAGTCGTTCTCGCATATTCCGGTGGTCTTGATACATCCGTATGTGTCAAGTGGCTCCAGGACGAGAAGAATCTCGATGTCGTTTGTGTCTGCGGCAACGTGGGCCAGGAGGAGACCGGCCTGGACGCCAAGAAGCAGAAGGCGCTTGACCTTGGCGTTCTCGATTGCCAGGTACTCGACCTGCGTGACGAGTTCTCCGATGAGTTCCTGACTAAGGCCATCGCTGCAAACTCCATGTACGAGAACAAGTACCCGCTGCTCTCCGCCCTGTCTCGCCCGCTGCTCGCCAAGAAGCTTGTCGAGGTCGCTCACGAGTTTGGCGCGACCTACGTCGCCCACGGCTGCACCGGCAAGGGTAACGACCAGGTCCGCTTCGAGGCTGCCGTCAAGGCCCTCGACCCTGAGCTCAAGGTTATCGCCCCGGTTCGCGAGTGGGATCTGAAGTGCCGTCCCGACGAGGTCGCCTATGCCCACGCTCACAACGTACCGGTTCCCGAGGGTGCCAACGACAACCCCTATTCCATCGACGACAACCTGTGGGGTCGTGCCATTGAGTGCGGCCACCTGGAGGATCCCTGGAACGAGCCGCTCGACGACGCTTGGGTTATGACCAAGAATCCCGAGGACACGCCCGACACCCCGACGTATACCGAGATTGAGTTTGAGGCCGGCAAGCCCGTCGCCGTCGACGGCAAGAAGATGAAGCTCTCCGAGATCGTCATCGCCCTCAACAAGATTTCGGGCGACAACGGCTTTGGCCGTCTCGACCTGGTTGAGGACCGTCTGGTGGGCCTCAAGAGCCGCGAGTGCTATGAGGTTCCCGGCGCCCTGACGCTCATCACCGCCCACAAGGCGCTCGAGGACATTTGCGTCGAGGGCGACTTGCTCAAGACCAAGATTAAGCTCGAGCAGGATTGGGCCACCGCCGTGTATAACGGCCAGTGGTACAGCCCGCTCAAGAACGCGCTCGACGCCTTTATGGCCGACACCCAGAAGTTCGTGACCGGCACCGTCCGCCTGAAGTTCTTTAAGGGCAACTGCCATGTCGTCGGCCGCAAGAGCCCCTTCAGCCTCTACGACTACGGTCTGGCTACCTACGACCGCGACACCACGTTTGACGAGAAGGCCAGCGCCGGCTTTATCGAGATCGATACGCTGTCGCTCAAGACGTGGGCAAAGGTCCAGGGTCCCAGCTCTGCCGCCGCCCAGGCCTAAGGCTTTTCCTTCCCTTGGTATCCGCGCGGCCCATCCGCGTGATACAAAACGGGCGCACGGGGTCCCTACCTTTCGTTATGCTTGCTGACACTTCTTAACATCGGTGGCCCCTACGTTCCGCCCGCATATATGACGCCGCACTTGCGGCTGAGTCCGAGCCCCGCCGGGGTTGTCCGGCGGGGCTCTTTCTATCAATTTGGCGGCTCTGCGCCTATATATATGAGGAGTATCCAATATGTTCAATGTCATCGCGCATGCTTTACTTGCCCTCGCGCCCGAGCTCGATGCTGCAAAGGTCGAGGACGTCCCTATGAGCCTGAAGGCCTGGATCGATGATTCGCAGGGCAACATCCGGAGGGAGACGTTGGGCGCCAAGTGCATGGTGCGTCACTTCTTTGCAAATTAGCTACATGGCCCAGCGCACGGCAGGGAGTGTGTAAAACTAGCGGTTGAAAAATCGCTTTAGCGACAGGGCGCATTGCTTTGGGCGCTTGTTTTGGTATTTGGAGAAAGGAGACGGTTCCATGGCTCTTTGGGGCGGTCGTTTTGAGGCGGGCGTGGCCGAGGTCACGCAGGAGTTTGGCGCGTCGCTGCCGGTCGACAAACATCTCTATAAGCAGGATATCGCCGGATCTAAGGCACATGCCAAGATGCTGGCGGCCCAGGGCATTATCAGCGCCGAGGACGAGCAGGCGATTGCCGAGGGTCTGACCGCAATCGAACAGGATATCGATGCCGGCAACTTCACCTTCGATATCAACGACGAGGACATTCATATGTCCATCGAGAGCGAGCTGACGCGTCGCATCGGCGAGGCTGGTAAGCGCCTGCATACCGGGCGTTCGCGCAACGACCAAGTTGCGACCGATACGCGCCTGGGCGTCAAGGCGCTGGCCAAGGAGCTCATGGAGGCCAATCTTGAACTGCGTCATGTGCTGGTGGATGCGGCTAAAAAGTACGACAAGGTGATTCTGCCGGGTTACACGCACATGCAGCATGCTCAGCCCGTGCTGCTGTCGCACCATCTGCTGGCGTATTCCTGGATGTTCGTGCGCGACTTTACACGCCTGAAGGTCGCCTTTGATGCTGCCGACAACTGCCCGCTGGGCGCTGCCGCGCTTGCCGGTACGAGCTATCCGCTCGATCGTCAGATGACGGCCGCCGAACTTGGCTTTGCGGGCGTGATCCCCAACTCGCTCGATGCGGTTTCCGACCGTGATTTCCTCCTCGACCTGCATTACGCCGGCTCCGTCATGGCGATGCACTTGTCGCGTCTTTCCGAGGAGATCGTGCTGTGGTCGAGCTCCGAATTTGGCTTTATCACGCTTTCCGACTCCTACTCCACTGGCTCGTCCATCATGCCGCAGAAGAAGAACCCCGATTTTGCCGAGCTTATCCGCGGCAAGAGCGGCCGAGTCTATGGCAACCTGGTGCAGCTGCTCGTGACCATGAAGGGCCTGCCGCTCGCTTATAACAAGGACTTGCAGGAAGACAAGGAGGGCGCCCTCGATACTGCCCATACGCTCATGCAGTGCCTGTCCGTTATGGCCGGTATGATTTCGACCTGGACCGTCAACGAGGATGCCATGGCGCGCGAGTGTGGTGTGGGGCACCTTGCCGCCACCGATGTTGCCGATTACCTGGCCAAGCGTGGCCTGCCGTTCCGTGAGGCGCATGCCGTGGTGGGCCATCTGGTCCTGATGTGTGAGAAGCGCGGCTGCAATCTTGAGGACCTGCCGTTTGAGGTGTTCCAGGAGGCAAGCCCGCTCTTTGAGCGTGATATTACCGAGGCGCTCGACATCCCGTCGATTGTCGCCGCCCGCACGACCGAGGGCGGTACCGCCCCTGCCGCCGTTGCCGTGCAGCTGCAGCGTGCCGAGGCGCAGCTCGTGGCCGACGAGGGCGTGTTTGGATCGCTGACTAAGGTCGTCGAGATGGGCCACGGGGCAAAGTAAGGGTTTGGCTGAAGCGGCTTTGGCCATTTATTGATAAATCGTTTTTGCTTTTACGGGCGTCTGCTGTTGCGGGCGTCCGTATTTTGTTGCTATGGGGGAGGGGCTTGTCGAGAACTTCTGTAGGACCTTTGGGCAGGTTGTGAAGGGGGTGCGTTCACGGGCGACAACCGACCGTCCGCTCGGTTCGATGCGGTTGATGGGCGGTCGGATGGTACTCTAATCGGGCTTCGAAACAGAAGTGACACATATGGAGCGTTTTAATAAATTGCAGCGTTTCAATAAACAGCTTTTTGTTTAACTGCAGCTAAAACTCTGTTACGATGCAGTCCAGGCGGGTGCCGGAATGGGACTTGGGCACGCGCGAACCTACTTGAAAGGCTACCTTATGGCTATCGAGAAGACTTTCATCATGATTAAGCCCGACGCCGTGCGCGACCGCAAGATCGGCGAGATCGTTGCTCGCATTGAGCGCAGCGGCCTTGTCATCGAGCGCATGGAGATGACCACGCTCGAGCGCGCTACCGTCGAGGAGCACTACGCCCATCTGGCCGACAAGCCCTTCTTTGGCAGTCTCTGCGACTTTATGACGAGCGGTCCGGTCGTCAAGATGGTCGTTTCCGGTCTCTCCGCTGTCTCCAAGATGCGCACCCTTATGGGCGCTACTAACCCGCTTGATGCTGCCCCCGGCACCATTCGCGGCGACTTTGCTGTCGATGTCAACGCCAACGTGATCCACGGCTCCGACTGCCTGGAGAACGCCGAGATCGAGATCAAGCGCTTCTTTGGCTAAACCAGCTTTGACTCCTTAAAGCTGTTAGCGTGTGGCTTTGGCGCCGCGGAACTCCATCCGCGGCGCCCTTTTTATTCCAGTAGATTTTTGGTAACCGCTTAGAAATCTACTAAAGAGCCCCCGCCCGGATGTTTCTTCCGGGCGGGGGCTGGCGTTAGCGTATGGCTTTGTAGGTCTTTAGGCCTCGTCGACGACCTTGAGGCCGCGCGTGTGGTCGATCTCGTTGAGGAGGTTAACGCGACGCTCATGACGACCGCCCTCAAACTCGGCGTCGAGCCACTCGTCGACAATCATCTTGGCGAGCTCGGAGCCCACGACGCGGGCGCCAAAGGCGAGCACGTTGGTATTGTTGTGCATGCGGGAGAGCTTGGCGCTGAAGGGCTCGGAGCACACGACGGCGCGAACACCTTCGACCTTGTTGGCGGCCAGGCTGATGCCGACGCCGGTACCGCAGATCAGGATACCCAGGTCGACGTCACCGTTGGCAACGGCCTTACCCACCTTGTAGCCGGCGATGGGGTAATCAAAGCTCTCGGAGGTGTCGGTTCCAAAGTTCACGACCTCGCAGCCGCGCTCCTTCAGGTGCTCGGAAATGATGTTCTTGAGCTCGACGGCGGCATGGTCGTTGCCGATACCAATCTTCATGAGTGGTTCCTCTCTGGTCCGTGCGGCGGAATTGCTAAAGGTTTTACCGCGTTCGACTGCATGATAGCGCGACTTTTGTGTAAACGCTCGGGCGTTTTTTGGTCAAACGCTTTAGCATGCAACAAGACCGGCTTCTCGTGAATGAATGCCGTCAGATTGCGCTTAAGCGCCGTCCGTCGGAACCATGGTTGCGGTTTCTGATGCATTGTTATCAAATAAAAGAGTTAACTCTTTTTGAGAGCCCAGTCCGTTATACAAGTAGGAGATACCTATGCCTGCCGATTCCCTTCGTGATACCGCGTTTTGCGATGTTTTGAACCGCGAGCTTGTCTGTGCGCTCGGCTGCACCGAGCCTATTGCCGTTGCCTATGCAGCGGCGCTGGCGAGCCAGACGCTCGGTTGCGAACCCGATCATATGGATGTCGCCTGCTCGGGCAACATCATCAAGAACGTTAAGAGCGTGACCGTGCCCAATTCGGGCGGTATGCACGGTATTGAGGCGGCGGCCGTGCTGGGTGCCGTGGGCGGCGACGCCAAGAGCGCGCTTGAGGTGCTCGAGAGCGTTGACGATAAAGACCGTGCTCGTGTGGCCGAGCTCCTCGCCGATGCCGGCTACTGCGATGTGTCGCTTGTCGAGGGTGTGCCCAACCTCTACATCAAGGTGACTGCCACAGCCGGGGGCCATACCGCAGTCGTCGAGATTACCGACCACCACACCAATGTCACGTGCCATACGCTCGACGGTATTCCGGTATGCGGCAAGTCGGCGGGGGAGTGTGCCGCCTGCGCCGAGCGCGTTATGGCCGAGCGTGCGGCAGATAGCGCTGACACGCCCATGTCGATTGAGTCCATCATCGACTTTATTGAGGACGGCGACATCGATGGTGCCCGCGCTGCCGTTGAGCGTCAGATTGAGCTGAACGGCGCGATCAGCGCCGAGGGCCTGGCGCACGCTTGGGGTGCCGAGGTTGGCCGCACGCTGCTGGGTGCTCGTGCCGATGACGTCGCCTGCCGTGCCCGCGCCCGTGCGGCCGCCGGGTCCGACGCCCGCATGAACGGCTGTGCGCTGCCGGTCGCCATTGTGTGCGGCTCGGGCAACCAGGGCATTACCTGCGCACTGCCCGTTATGGAGTATGCCGAGTACCTGCGCTGCGACCACGATCGCCTGGTGCGCGCCGTGATGCTGTCCGATCTTATCGCTGTGCATATCAAGAGCTATATTGGTGCGCTCTCGGCGTTTTGCGGTGCTATTTGCGCCGCGTGTGGCGCCGGCGCTGCGATTACCTGGCTGTGTGGTGGCACGCGCGAGCAGATTGGCGCGACGGTTTCGAACACACTCGGTAACGTGGGCGGCATCGTGTGCGATGGCGCCAAGGCAAGCTGTGCCGCCAAGATTTCCGCTGCCGTTGATGCGGCGATTCTAGGTCACGATATGGCCATGCAGGGTCGTGGCTTCCGCGCCGGCGAGGGCTTGATCCAGGATACCGTCGAGCAGACAATCGCCAGCATGGGCTACGTGGGCCGTGTGGGTATGAAAGATACCGATGTCGAGATCCTCAACATCATGATCGGCAAGACTCGAGTCTGTTAGTTATTGGTTCCGCCGTTCTACCGAACGGCGGACCGGCCGACGCTGCAAGCCCGCCAGAGCGGCAATCTGCCTTTCAACTTCGGCGGCATGACCAGAAGGTCAATGCCGCCTTGTTTCAAGGCACCTTGCTCGCTCTGGCGGGCTTTCGCTGTCGTTGCCATAACATCGGCGTTGTCTTTGTAATGTGACAAGGGACGGTCTATTTGTCACATTTTTCTCAACCTGCGGCGCTATTTTGTTTGGTGGGAGGGGTCCTATGACAGTTCGTCGGCTACTTGGTGTTCGTAGAAGGCTTCTACTACGGCGTTGAAATCGCGGGCGAAGTCTTCCATGGTTCCGTGCCAGGTGGCTCGGCCGGGTTTTCCCTGGCCAACATAGGCAGTTTGAATGCCGCAGGCGGGGCTAGGGAAGTCGCGCTTGGGATCGTTGCCCACCATAAGGACCTCGTGTGGGTCGAGTCCCATCACCTGAAGCTGCTCGAGATAGTAGGTGGCATCGGGCTTGCAGCGGGTGGTGTTTCCCATGTGCGTGACGAGCTCAAAGGGGGCGTCGGCCAGGTCGCCCCAACCCATGCGGCACTCGATGGCCCCCTGGGGAAAGCTGGGGTTGGTAAAGAGCGCGCAGCGCAGTCCTGCGTCCTGTACGGCCTGGAGAGCGGCGTGTGCGCCCGGCATGGCGTGGGCGTTGATGACATCGTCGTTCTTGTACGGAAGCACTTCGCGGTCGTAGTAGGTAAACGCCTCGTAGATGAGGGGATCGGAGAGGCAGATGCCGCATCGGCGCTCGACCTCGGTGCGGTAAAATTCAAGATTGGTGCGGTTGTCCGTGCCGCTTCGGCGGTTGGCGTTGAGGTCGACCAGAATGGTGCCGAGGCGCGCCATCGTGCCACCGCGGCTGCGGCGTCCGATATCCGCGAGCATCGACGAGACATCCTTAAAATAGCGAAGGATGAACGCGTTGAGGTTGATGCTAAGAAGCGTCTCGTCCATATCGAAAACGACTGCTTTGAGCACGCGGGCACCTTTCTCGATAAATCGTTCCAGAATCGTTGCTCCGGATACTTTACCCCAAAGCCGTATGCCTAACTGCCTATCGTCAACTTATGGGGACGGTCGTCCACAAGATTGCGAAAAAGTCTCCATACGAGTAAAAAATCGCAGTTCACGCTTGAAATCGAAATGATTTCCCCGTAACCTATACGAACGTGATTGCATAAGCGTCACATTAGTATCTGTCGGCTCCCGAGTGTTCCTAAACGTTGTGTGCTTGTCGCACCCTTCTGTAGGTCCTAGCAATCGGGGCCCCGTAGTTCGAAAGGGGTCCACCTTTGAGTGAGATTCAGAACTCGTCCATTTTCTCTCTTGACGATGTCAACGAGGAGGAGATGAACAACCTCATCGACGGTACGATTACCGACTTTGATGAGGGCGATCTCGTTAACGGCACTGTCGTTAAGATCGAGCATGACGAGGTGCTCGTTGACATCGGATTCAAGTCCGAGGGCGTTATCCCGGTCCGCGAGCTGTCCATCCGCAAGGACGCTAACCCTGCAGACATCGTTGCACTCGGTGATCCCATCGAGGCTCTGGTTCTCCAGAAGGAGGACAAGGATGGTCGTCTGGTACTGTCCAAGAAGCGTGCCGAGTACGAGCGTGCTTGGAACCGCATCGAGGAGAAGTTCAACTCCGGCGAGAACGTCGAGGGCGAGGTTATCGAGGTTGTCAAGGGCGGCCTGATCCTCGACATCGGCCTGCGTGGCTTCCTGCCCGCTTCCCTCGTCGACCTCCGTCGCGTCAAGGACCTCACCTCCTACATGGGCACCCGCATCGAGGCCCGCGTCATCGAGATGGACCGCAACCGCAACAACGTCGTCCTCTCCCGTCGCGTCGTGCTCGAGGAGTCCCGTAAGGCTGAGCGCTCCGAGATCCTGTCCAAGCTCAAGTCTGGTATGCGTCTCCAGGGCACCGTTTCCTCCATCGTCGACTTCGGCGCCTTCGTCGACCTCGGCGGTATCGACGGCCTCATCCACATCTCCGAGCTCTCCTGGAACCACGTCAACCATCCTTCCGAGGTTGTCAAGGTCGGCCAGGAGGTCGAGGTCGAGGTTCTCGACGTCGATCTCAACCGCGAGCGCATCTCCCTGGGTCTCAAGCAGACCACCGAGGATCCGTGGCGCGCACTGGTCAAGAAGTACCCCGTCGGCGCCATCGTCGAGGGCACTGTGACCAAGCTTGTCCCGTTCGGCGCTTTCGTCGACCTGGGCGAGGGCATCGAGGGCCTGGTGCACATCTCCGAGATGGCCAACAAGCACGTCGATCAGCCTTCTCAGGTCACCCATGTGGGCGACAAGGTTCAGGTCAAGGTCATGGAGATCGACCTCGACCGTCGTCGTATCTCCCTGTCCATGAAGTCTGCTGCTGAGACTCTGGGCGTCGAGATCGAGGTTACCCCGCTGCCTTCCGAGAAGAAGGACGAGGAGACCGACGCCGAGTAAATCGGTTTGACGATCACTTGTTTAAGGGATCCGTCCGTAATGGACGGATCCCTTTTTGCATTTGGCGCCGAGATGCGCAATGCTGCCGGGCTGTCCACAGGCTATTGGATTGTCGGTGCATGAAAAAATGCCGACATCCCGCCTCGGGGAGGAGGCGGGAACACACCGAGTAGACGGAGGGGTGCGGAGCGCGGTCGCGTCTCGACTGACGACGTTGCCCATCGACAGGACCATTGTAACGCATGGCGGTTCTTGGTTTATCGTGTCGAGCGTTTGCGTTGTGCCATTGCCTGCGGCAACGGTGTGTTACACTCTTGCACTGCTGAGTGGGCCAGACGGTCGCGCGATGTGCTGCTTGCAGTACGCGTGAGGAAAGTCCGGGCTCCAGAGGGCGGGATGCCGGCTAACGGCCGGGCGGAGTGATCCGACGGAAAGCGCCGCAGAAAAGAAGACTCCCACCTGCGCCGCAAGGCGTAAAGGGAAAAGCTGAAACGGTGGTGTAAGAGACCACCAGCGTCGTGGCAACACGGCGGCTTGGCAAGCCCCATCCGGAGCAAGCGCGAATAGGAACGCTATGGGCCGGCCCGGTCCGCGTTCGGGTAGCGTGCGTGGAGCTGCACGGTAACGTGCAGACAAGATAAATGACCGTTCACGACAGAACCCGGCTTATAGGCCCACTTGGCAACTATGTTGACGCTGCGAACCCGTCAGCGCGGCAATCTGCCTTTCAAGCCTTCGGGCATGACCATAAGGTCAATGCCCTTGTCTTTCAAGGCACCTTGCTCGCGCTGACGGGTTCTCGCTGTTGGTGACGGTATCATTGGCGTTTCCGTTCTATTTACCGAGGTTATCGGTACGGCCTTTGCCGTATTATTGAGGCTGTTTGTTGCTTTGCTTGTTGTTGAGGGGCTTTGTTGGACAGCTATTTAACTCTGCAATCAAATATTGAGGTTTCGGGCGAGTTTGTGGACCGCAAGAGCCGATTTATTGCCCAGCTGGTCCATATTGAGTCCGAGGATGAGGCGAATGCCTTTATCGAGATGGTTCGCAAGCGTCATTACGACGCTCGACACAATGTTCCCGCGTGGATTTTAGTCGATGGACGCGAGCGCCAGAGCGATGATGGTGAGCCGAGCCGCACGAGCGGTATGCCGACGCTCGAGGTGTTGCGCGGCGCAGAGCTCAAAAATGTTTGCTGCGTGGTGACGCGCTATTTTGGTGGCACGCTGTTGGGACCTGGTGGCTTGGTGCGCGCCTATACTGCGGCGACGCAGGCGGCGGTGGCAGCTGCTCGGGAGGCCGGGCAGATTGTCGAGATGACGAGTGTCGTGCCTGTTGACGTGCATGTGGCCTATCCGCAGTATGAGCAGGTGCTTCGTTTGGCGCAGGATTCGGGTGCCAAGGTTTCGGATACCGATTACGCGGATGCCGTGACACTTCACTTGGTGTTTAAGGCGGGGGAGCAGGAGCTATTTTGCGCCAAGATGCGCGAGCTTATGGCGGGGCGCGAGGAGATTGAGGTCGGCGCTCCCGAGTTTGCCGAGTTCTAACGGCGACGGCCGGCGTGCTTTTGGATGGATTTCAACAGGCATTTGGAGGGACCCAAGGCGCGCCGGCCGTCGTTTTCTGTTGCTGCCGTTTACTCGGCGAGCTGCTTTAGCACATCGCAGGCGATCTCGACGGCATCGTCGATGCAACCAGGACAGCTGCGGAGCGGACCCTTATCCGATCCGACGCCCTTGAGCGTGCCGCAGGCGGTCGTTGTGTTCTTCGTTTTAAAACGCTTGGCGATTTCGCGCGACAGCTTGTAGGTCTGGCCCTTGGTCTTGGGGTTTTCCATGCCGTCGCTCATTACAAAACCCATGATGGCCACGGCGCCCGAGATGGCGCCGCAGGTTTCGGTCATGCCGCCCATGCCGGCGCCAAAGCCCTCGGTGAGGGTAAAGGCGACCTGGGGGTCGAGTCCGACGGCAGGTGCGAGCGTGCAGGCGACGGCCTGGGCGCAGTTGAAGCCACGGGCATGGTATTCGGCAGCCTGAGCCTGACAGGCGGTGATGTCGAGCTGGGCCGTATCGATTTGCTTCATCGTTGTCTCCTTAGTCACGGTGTACCCGCCTATGGTACCCATGACGGTGCGTGTAATCATCGAGAGCTTCATGGATGCCTCATTTTTATCTATCGAGCAAATGCCCAAGGCTTGAGATAAATACCCCTGATCAATTTGTCCCATAACCTACCTTGGGGATGGGTTGAGAGGGGTGCAGGGTAGCGGTATCGTGAACCGAATAAAAACAAAACCCAAGTAAGGGAGTTGGATATGAGCGAGCAGACCATCGGTACGACATGTGTTCAGGGCGGGTATCACCCGGGAGATGCGGAGCCGCGCCAGGTGCCCATCTACCAGTCCACCACGTGGAAGTACGACACGTCCGAGCACATGGGCAAGCTGTTTGACCTGGAGGAGTCGGGCTATTTCTACAGCCGTCTGCAGAATCCCACGTGCGATTTGGTTGCCGCCAAGATCTGCGAGATGGAGGGCGGCACCGCAGCGATGCTCACGAGCTCGGGCATGGCCGCGAACTTCCTCGCGATCTTTAACGTTGCCGGCGCCGGCGATCACGTGGTCGCGAGCTCCGCCATCTACGGCGGTACCTACAACCTGTTGGCTCACACCATGGGTCGTATGGGCTTGACCTGCACGTTCGTTGCCCCCGACTGCACCGACGAGGAGCTCGAGGCAGCCTTCCAGCCCAACACCAAGCTTGTCTTTGGCGAGACGATTGCTAACCCCGCCCTTGCCGTGCTCGATATTGAGCGCTTTGCCAAGGCCGCGCACGACCACGGCGTACCGCTGATGGTCGACAACACCTTCCCGACGCCCGTGATGTGCCGTCCCTTTGAGTGGGGCGCCGACATCGTCACGCACTCCACCACTAAGTACATGGATGGCCATGCGGCCTACCTGGGTGGCGTGATCGTCGACCATGGCCAGTTTGACTGGATGGCCCATGCGGACAAGTTCCCGGGTCTCACCACGCCTGACGAGAGCTACCACGGCGTGACCTATGCCGAGAAGTTCGGTCGCGAGGGCGCCTTTATTACCAAGGCCACTGCGCAGCTTATGCGCGACCTCGGCCCCATGCAGAACCCGCAGGCGGCGTTCTTCCTGAACAGCTCGCTCGAGAGCCTGCACGTGCGCATGCCGCGCCATTGTGAGAATGGTCTGGCGGTCGCCAAGTTCCTGCAGAGCCACCCCAAGGTACGCTTCGTGAGCTATCCGGGCCTGGAGGGCGACAAGTACTATGACATCGCTCAGAAGTACATGCCCAACGGTACTTGCGGCGTCGTGAGCTTTGGCTTTAACGGTGGTCGCGCGGCGGCCGAGACCTTTATGAAGAGCCTTAAGCTCGCCCAGATCGCCACGCACGTGGCCGACGCCCGCACCTGCTGCTTGCATCCGGCAAACGCCACCCATCGCCAAATGAACGATGAGGAGCTCATCGCCTGCGGCATCTCTGCCGACATGGTACGCCTGTCGTGCGGTCTCGAGGACACGGCCGATCTGATTGCCGACCTTGAGCAGGCGCTCGAGCAGTGCTAGGCTAGCGTTCGCACGAGGCGCCGATGCTGGCAGAAAGCTTCGACGACCTTTCGTTCCGATTCCGTAGGCGGGACCCCAATCGCGACTGTTTGCAGGCGATCGGGGTCCCGTTTTTGCGTTGCGCCACTCGAAAGGATGGATATGGAGAAAACCGCAGAGCAGCTGCGCCGCGAGCACATTGCCCTTGAGGGCGACACCCATGGCAAGAACAAGTGGGCGATTCTGTTTACCGTGCTCATCATGACGTTTATGGTGTGCCTGGATTCGACCGTCGTGACCGTGGCGTTGCCCGTGATGCAAAAGGAACTGGGCGTGGGCCTCGATCGCATTCAGCTGGTGAGTTCGGTGTACCTGCTTGCGACATGCGTGGCTATGCTGCCGTTTGGCCGCCTGGGCGACGTGCGCGGCAAGGTGAATGTGTTCCAGCTGGGCGTCATCGTCTTTACGGTTGGCTCGCTGCTTTGTGGCCTTTCGGCCTCGCTCGAGGTTCTTATTCTGGCACGTATTGTTCAGGGCGTCGGTTGCGCGGCGGCCATGGCCAACAACATGGGTATCATCACCGAGTCGTTTCCGGCGCGCGAACGCGGTCGTGCTATGGGTATTCTCGCGACCTTCGTGGCCCTCGGCATGATGTGTGGCCCCGTGCTCGGTGGCATGCTGGTGGCAAGCTTTCCCTGGGAGAGTATCTTCCTCATCAACCTGCCCATTGGCGTCATCTCGTTTATCGTGGGGCTCTACACGCTGCCGCATGTTAAGCCGGAGGCCGGCGAGCGCCCCATGTCCCTGATCGAGGCTGCTCGTCGCTGCTTTGCAAATTCGGCCTTCACCATCAACCTTGCCTGCATGCTCATCGTGTTCGTTGGCATTGGCGCATCCGAGTTTATTCTGCCGTTCTATTTTCAGGACGCCCACGGCTTTGGTTCTGACATTTCCGGACTGCTCTTTTTGGCACTGCCGATGGTGAATGCCTTTATCGGACCGCTTTCGGGTACGGTTTCGGACCGTGTTGGCTGCGAGGGCCCCACGGCGGTCGGCCTGGGCGTGTACGTATGCGGTCTTTTTGCGGTAAGCACGCTCGATGAGCACTCTTCTATCCCTGTGATCGTGTGCTGTGTCGCGTTTATGTCGTGCGGTACGTCGATTTTCCAGAGTCCTAACAACTCGCTGTACATGGGTTCGGCTCCGCGCGAAGCGCTCGGCTTTGCGGGCAGCCTGGGTAGCCTGGCACGTTATGCGGGTATGGCAGTGGGCATTACGGCGGCGTCGCATATCCTGTATGGGCAGATAAGCGTGGCGATGGGCGAGGCCGTGACCAGTTTCGTTGCAGGCCGTCCGGATGTGTTCTTGTTTGGTTTCCGTTCGGTGTTCTATGTGTTGATGGCTGTGGCCGCTGTGGGCTTTGCGCTCGCCATGGTGCGTTTGGTGAGGGTGCGCGCCCGCCATTAGCTTGTGGAGGCAGGCTTGCCACGAATCGGCCCATCTACTGGTCTTGCGGCTTTATGGTGCGATGCGGCTTGTGGGACGGGCGGGGGTCGGTCCGTGGTAGACTATCGAACAACGTTTATTAATCGCGCGGTATCGTTGCCGCGAGAAGGGGTTGCGCCATGCAGGAGCTTGAGGATCGTATTCGCCATGACGGCATCGTAAAGGCCGGTAACGTCCTTAAGGTTGACGCCTTCCTCAACCACCAGTGCGACGTTGAGCTGTTCGACCACATGGGTGCCGAGTGGGCCCGTCTGTTCGAGGGTGTCGAGATCAACAAGATCCTGACGATCGAGGCTTCGGGCATTGGCATGGCTTGCATCGCGGCTCAGCATTTTGGCGGCGTGCCGGTGGTCTTTGCCAAGAAGGCGCAGTCTATCAACCTTGACGGCGAGCAGTATGCCACGACCATCTACTCCTTTACCAAGCAGAAGGAGTACCCGGTCATCGTCGGCAAGCGCTTCCTGTCCGAGGGCGACAAGGTCCTGATTATCGACGACTTCCTGGCCAACGGCTGCGCGCTCGAGGGTCTCATCAAGATCTGCGAGGCTGCGGGTGCCGAGGTGTCCGGTATTGGCATTGCAGTGGAGAAGGGCTTCCAGGGCGGCGGCGATAAGCTCCGCGAGCGCGGCTTCCGCGTCGAGAGCTTGGCCCGCATCGCCGATATGGACTGCGAGACCGGCGAGATCACCTTCGCCTAAGCGCGCAACACAAGCGATTGGTATGCGATGTGACAAAGGGACTGTCCCTTTGTCACATTTTTTGTATGAGGGGAGGTGTTGATATGGATGAGAACAAGATGGGATGGCGTGAGTATGCGCACTATGCCGAGATGTCGGTCGAGGAGTTGGCACGCGATTGCGAGGTTCAGGTGTTTCGCGCGACGGGCCCGGGTGGGCAGGGCGTGAACACGACGGACTCGGCGGTGCGCATGAAGCATGGGCCCACGGGGATTACCGTGACGGCGCGCGAGAGCCGCAGTCAGTTCCAAAACCGTAGCAGCTGCCTGCGTAAGCTGCGCGCTGAGCTTGAGCGTCGCGGGCGTCCACCGCGCCGACGCGTAAAGACCAAGGTGCCTCAGCGCTCTCGCCAGCGCAGGCTCAATGACAAGCACTTCAACGCCATTAAAAAGGCCAACCGTCGCAAACCGGGCAGCGACGAATAGCCTCCTCATAAGTTGCGGTGAAATAGGGACTGTTTTGCGGCTTTAGCTGCATAAACAGTCCCTATTTCACCGCAACTTATTGAGGGGTTAGCGGGTGGGGCGCCAGACGTGGAGGGCGCCGGTGAGGATGTCGACCTCGATGCGTGAGGCGACAACGGGCTCGCCGTCGGCCTGGATGGGGTAGTCGGGCTCCTCGAACGTGAGCTCGGCATGACGGCAGTGGCGCATGCGAACCGGCGGCAACTTGGTATGGTGGCCGTCCTTGGCCGAAAGGAACATAGGCAGGGCAACCGCGCGAGGGACAGGGCCGCATGCGTAGCAGACGTCGAGCATGCCGTCACAGGGATCGGCATTGGGACAGATGCGATAGCCCGAGCCATACGTGGGGCCCAGCTGAATCGCCATGATGATCGCCCTCACGCGCTCGGCGGGCGCCCCGTCAAAGCTGACTGCCATGGGGTAGTTGCGATAGCGCAGGCCAAACTGCTCAAGTCCCGAGAGGGTGTAGAGCGGAGCGCCGGCGAGACCCGTCTTTTTGCGCAGCTCGGTGGTGCCAAGGCCGATGGCGGCATCGATGCCGACCGAAAGCGTCTGGTCGTAGTACTCAACGGCAGCCTCGCCGCTGCCGCACGCAGGGCTCCACGAGCGAATGCGCCCGATGTCCTGACGCTGCGGCTCGCAGGTGAGCAGCGCGCCAAAATCCTTGCCGGAGAAATCGTCGATGCCGAGGGTCTGGGCAAAATCATTGCCGGAGCCTACGGGCAGGACGGCAAGCGCTGGTCGATCCGCCTCTTCTTGCGCCATCAAGCCATTGACGACCTCGTGAATTACGCCGTCGCCGCCAAGGGCGATAACGGTGCGATAGCCCTCGACCTGTGCGGCAAGCACCTTGGCGTGCCCCGCGCGTTCGGTCAGCACCAAGTCAAACTGGGATGCGCGCGCGGTCATGTCCAAAAAGCGCTGCAGGCGCTCAGCGACCTCGCGCGCCGCACCCGACTGGGCGGCAGGGTTGGCGATGATGAGCGTGCGACCAAAATTAGTTGCGTGCATGGGGCGACTCCTGGCGTATGACGTGACGGTGCGGTCGCGCTCAGGTCGAATTGCCCCCGATTGTGGCTGCACGGCGAATACTAACGTCTACTCTATCAGGTCGTTGTGGCGCTCGATAGCATCCGCTACCGTACCGCCCTCATCCACAATAAGCGAACGGCGCTTGGGCGAGATGATGCGCTGGGCGGGGTACACGCCGCGGTGTCCGGCGGTTAGGTAGCTGATAAAGGCCACGATGACAAAGAACCCGGCTGCCGTGCCGTGGAACAGGTCGATGGCCATCATACAGGTGGTGATGGGCACGTTAAGGCCGGCGCAGAACACGCCGAGCATGCCCAGCGCCGCCAGTAAGCTGGGATCGATTCCGACGAGGCAACCTATCCAGCCGCCGAGCGCCGCACCGATACCAAACAGGGGCGTGACCTCGCCGCCTTGGAAGCCGGCGCCCAGGGTGAGCGCTGTGACGACCAACTTGATGGCTGCGTCCGCCAGGGTGGTGTTGCCGGCAAATCCAGCGCCGGAAAGCCACGTGGAAAGGCCGGCGTAGTCCCAGGCGTCGAGGAGGGCATAGGCGGCCAAAACCACGAGTGCGCCTATAAGTGCGCGAACGAGGTAATTGGTGATAAAGCGACCGTACAGGCTCTTGACGGTTCGAACCGACCAGGCAAAGAGGCGTGCCGTCAGACCGAAGATGATGGCGCTGATAACAACGATGACGACCGTCTTGGGCGTCATGGCGGGAACGCTGGCGATGACATTCGCCTCGTACTCGGTACCCAGGGCGAGTGATGTAAAGTAGCCGGTAAACGAGGCGACCAGGCAGTAGATGCCCGCGGTGTAGTCGATTTTGCCGATGAAGCACATCTCCATGCCAAAGAAAGCTCCGGCAAGGGGCGAACCGAATACGGCGCCAAAGGCCGACGAGATGCCGGCGAGCATGAGGTCGTGGTGGTCATGCTTTTTGAGGTGGGCGAGGCTCGAGATGTTGCTGGCGATGGTGCCGCCAATCTGTACCGCGGCTCCCTCGCGACCGGCCGATCCGCCCGTTAGGTGCGTGAGCGTGGAGCAGACGAAGGTGAGGACGGCCATGCGCATATGGATGAGGCGTGTGCCCAGAGCGGAGTCGATGACCAGGTTGTTACCGCGTTTGGCGGCAAGACCGTGGTTTTTGTACACCCATGCGGTGGCAACGCCCACAACGGGAAGCAGTGCGTAAATCCACGCATGGTGTTCGCGATAGTCGGTGGCGATATTCAACGAGGCCAAAAACGCCCAAGCGGCGACGCCCATGGCGAGCGAGACGATGACGACGAGTACGAGCAACTTGGCGCTCGCGAGTAGGTTGCGGGCGTTGCGGCGCGTGTCGGCAGCCAAGAGCTGCTCGGAGCGGGTGAGCTGATGCCTGCCTGCCATGATGACGTCGTTCAGGGAGAAAAAGCCGCCGTCGTCGAGCGGCTGGGAATGATCCTGAGCCTCGTTTGCGCTTTCGGGTTTGTCGTTATGAGCCATACGTTCCTCTTTTAGGTTGCAACGCAAGCATTATAAAACGCGGTAAACGCGACGAGCCGGTGGGTTGGTTTCCATTCTGTTTCGTGGCCTGCAACCGACAGGTGTATTTGCGGGTACAGGCCGAGTCGCGGTCGTACGTCGGGGGATTATACTGAGAAAAGCATAAAGAATTGGCGCCCGTGTTGTGCGCCGTGGCATTAGGAGGTGCATATGGCAGAGAAACTCATTCCGCTGGTGGACGCGCAGTCGATTGTTCTGTCGCACGTTGCTCCGACCGATCTCGTCGAGATTCCCGTGTGGCAGGCCGCCGGTCTTCCCTTGGCCGAGGATGCGGTGGCCGATATCGACATCTCGCCGTTTGCCAACAGTGCTATGGACGGATATGCCGTGCGCTCGGCCGATCTTGCGTCGGCCACCGGTGACACTCCGGTGACGCTTTCCGTCGTAGGGCACGAGGCGGCGGGCCATGTGTTTGAGGGCGTGGTCGGCGCGGGCGAGACGGTCCGCATCATGACGGGTGCGCCGGTTCCCGAAGGTGCTGACGCCGTGGTGAAGTACGAGATCGTTGACGTGCTCGACGGTGACGGCAACGAGGGCTCGCACGTTCGCTTCTCGGCGCCTGCCAAGGTAGGGGAGAACGTTCGCTCTGCCGCCGAGGAGGCCCATGCCGGCGATATTGTGATGCACGTCGGCGAGGTCGTGGCTCCGGCGGGCGCGGGTCTGCTGGCAAGCGCCGGATACGCGAGCGTGAAGGTGCACGCTGCCCCACGTGTGGGCATCATCTCGCTGGGCACGGAATTGGTCGCACCGAATAAGGTACCGGCGCGCGGTCAGATTCGCGATTCCAACTCCTCGGCGCTGATGGCCGAGGCGCTCGATGCCGGCGCCGAGCCCGTGTTCTACGGCATCGCGCCCGACGATGAGCAGGCGATTGCCGAGCTGGTGCATCGCGCCGTGCAGGAGTGCGATTTTGTCATTACGAGCGGTGGCGCCTCGGCGGGCGATTACGACTACGTGACGGCGCTCGTCCGGCGCGAGGGCGAGGTGCTGTTTGACCGCATCTCGATGCGTCCGGGCAAGGCCATCACGTTTGGCTTGCTCGGGGGTAAGCCCTACCTGGGGCTTTCAGGCAATCCGGCCGCGGCGTATGTAGGCTTTGAGATGCTCGCCCGCCCGGCGATTCGCAAGATGCGCGGCTTTTCCGAGGGCGTGCGTCCCGTGCAGCAGGCGACGCTCACGCACGGCGTGAAAAAGCGACAGGACCGACGCTTCTTCGATCGCGCCACGGTTTTGCGTGACCCCGAGACCGGTGAGCTGTTGGTGACCGAGGCCAAAACGCAGAATTCGGCGCTGCTCGGCACGATGCAGCGGGCCAACTGCCTGCTGCGTATTGACGAAGGACCGTGCGACTTCAAGGCGGGCGATGTCGTGGACGTCGTGCGCGTCGACCTGCCTGAAGGCGCGGTGCTATAGGAGGAATGCTATGGAGCTGAAGATTTCGATTGTGACGTGTTCGGACACGCGCGATCTTGCGCAGGACGAGGCGGGTGCCGCGCTCGAGGAGCTTATCGAGGCGCAGGACTGGACGGTCTCCTCACACGTGGTCGTACGCGACGACGTCAGCGAGATTGGTGATGCCATTGCGGAAGCCGCCGATGAGTGCCACGCCAATGTCGTGCTCACCTGCGGCGGCACGGGGCTTTCGATGCGCGACGTGACGCCCGAGGCGACGCGTGCCGTTTGCGACCGCGATGTGCCGGGTATTGCCGAGGCGATTCGCGCGTACTCGATGACCAAGACGCGCCGCGCCATGCTCTCGCGTGCTATTTGCATGCAACGAGGTCATACACTTGTCGTAAACTTTCCCGGTTCTACGAAGGCCGCCCGCGAAAGCTGGGAGGCCATAGCGGACCAGCTGGAGCATGCGGCTCAGATGACAGCGGGCGGCGGACATACCAACTAAGCGGTTTACCTGCGGTGGGGCGACCTTATCGGTCGCTCCGCTTTTGTTTCCCGCCGAAGCGACGCCAAGGTGCACGGCAACTCTAATCTATATTCTCCGGCGAGAATAACTTCTCACTATCTTTATTCTCGTAGAAGTATAATCTGATTGCAGATTAAAGTCCGCGGTGGGGTACCCGGGCACAAGGTCCGAAAGGGTTGAATATGTTCGATATGGTTTCACGCCGCGGTTTTGTCTCGCTTTCTGCTGTCGCTGCCGCCGGCTTTGGCCTTGCTGGCTGCTCGGGCAACAAGACGTCCGAGCTCGCTGGTTCCGATGTCGGCTCCGCCAAGTCTTCCTCTAAGAAGAAGGCTGTTGAGCTGCAGGTCTTTGCTGCCAACTCGCTCGAGAAGGCTCTGCCCGAGGTTCAGGAGCTCTACACCGACCAGACCGGCACCACCTTTGCCGACACGCAGTTTAAGGGCTCCGGCGACCTCGTCGAGCAGATGCGTGCCGGCGCCACGGTCGACGTGCTCATCACGGCCTCCAAGGGCACCATGGATGACGCTGAGACCGCCGAGCTCGTCGACACCGACACCCGTGAGGATATGTTCGTTAACGACCTCGTGATTATTCGCGCCGAGGGCTCCGACACCAAGATCGAGGCCATCGCCGACGTCGCGAATCTTGACGGCAAGATCGCCATCGGCGACGCCAAGACCGTTCCCGCCGGCAAGTACGCCAACCAGGCCTTGGCCTCCGTGGGCCTCTATACCGGCGCCGAGGGCGACGACGGCGAGTATGCGCCCGAGATCGCCGACAAGGTTGCCCTGGCCGATAAGGTGGGCACCGCCGCCGCCTATGTGTCCACAGGCGACTGCGTGGCCGGTTTTGTCTACAGCTCCGATATCTTCCGCTACGACGGCATCGAGGAGGCCTTCGTGTGCCCCGAGGACTCGCACAAACCCATCGTGTACCCGGGTGCCGTTGCCGAGAGCTCCGAGCACGCCGACGAGGCCAAGGCGTTCATCGACTTCTGCCTGTCCAACAAGAAAGCCCAGAAGATTTGGGCCAAGTACGGCTTTGAGCTTTCCGCGTAGTGCGGCTTGGCGCGATAATTCCATCGTTTTGTGTTTCACTCCGTCCTTGTATTCTCTTGGAGCTTTTCGTGCTTAATAGATTCCGCATGCTTGTCGCCTGTGCTTTGACCTTCGCGCTTTGCTGGGTGCCGGGATTTGCGTTTGCTGGGGACGCTGAGGACGGGGCCCAGGCTGCTGCGACCGCCCATGGGCTTTCCTATGGGATCGAGGGTTTTGAGCGGTTGGCCAAGGGGACCGCTCGTACCATGGAGGGCCAGCCTGAGGGCTACCGGTTTCCTGTTGACGAGGACGTGGACCTTGTAGTGGCGCCTGCTGCCGATCGCGTTGTGGTGTGGATATCGCCCAAGGCGGTCGAGAAGTATGGATTGGATCTGCAGGACAACGAGTGCGTATCGGGTCTCAAGGCCCTCGTTTGTAAGCTCGACAGCGAAAACTGCATGGGAGGTACGCAGCTAGGGGACGTGGATCTTCCTTGGTATGTCACGGCGGAAACAACGTTTGAGACCGGCGGGTATACCTATGGCTTTGACGAGCGCGGTGCGGATGGGGGCCGCTATGTGGTGATTGCATCAGCCTCGGGTGATGCCAAGGGCGGCGCGCGTTGGCTTGATAGCGCTCAAATGGTAGAAGCATCGTCTGTCGTGTTGCGGGATGAGCAGGGGCCCTTGACCTCTCTGGCTTCCTTTTTGGGCGACATCGACTATCGCCCGTTTTGGGTGTCCATAAAAACGAGCGGCCTTGCCCTGCTGATCTCCTTTGCGCTGGGCCTGTTTGCCGCATGGAAGACCATGGGTACGACAAGCCGCATCAAGGGCCTGCTCGATTCGGTCTTTACGATTCCTATGGTGCTGCCGCCCACGGTCTGCGGCTTTCTGCTCCTCATGCTGTTTGGTCGATCGACCGGGGTGGGGCAGTGGCTTATCGCGCACGGCGTCTCGATCGTCTTTACGTGGCCGGCGGCGGTGATCTCTGCCGTGGTGGTGTCGTTCCCGCTCGTCTATCGTACGGCACTCGGAGCCTTCGAGAGCTTCGACACGCAGATGCTCGATGCGGCGCGCACGCTGGGCTGGTCCGAGCGTCGCATCTTTACCAAGCTTATGATGCCGCTTGGCTGGCCCTCGATTGCCGCCGGCACGGTGCTCGCCTTTGCCCGCGCGATGGGCGAGTTTGGCTGCACTCTGTTCTTTGCGGGCAACTACGCCGGCATTACGCAGACCATTCCCATTGCCATCTACTTTGAGTGGATGAGCGGCAACACGTCGGTGGCCCTCTTTTGGGTCGTGGTCGTAATTGCGTTCAGCTTCCTGGTCATCCTATTCATCAACATGTACACGGCGCATTCGCAAAAGTATCGAGAGCGGGGTCTCTCCCGTGCGGAGCGCAAACAGGCCAAAGAACTCGCCGGACAGGGGGATTCGCTCGACCCGGCGGGCGGCGATGCCTTGCGTATCGATCGCGAGGCGCTGGCCGAGCTCATGCGCGATGACACGGTCGCAAAGGGAGGTCGATAAGCCATGTCGCTCGTTCTGGATATCAAAAAGCGCTATCCCGGCTTTACTCTCGACATTCAGCTCGAGGCTGGCGAGGAGCGCGTGGCGCTGCTTGGTGCCTCGGGTTGCGGCAAGAGCTGCACGCTGCGCTGCATTGCCGGCGTGGAGACGCCCGACGAGGGCAAGATCGTCGTCAACGACGTGACCTTTTTTGACTCGGCGGCGGGCATCAACCTGTCGCCCCAGGAGCGAAAATGCGCCCTGTTGTTCCAAAACTATCAGCTGTTTCCCAACATGACGGTGGCCGATAACGTATGTGCTGGTGTAAAGGACGCGGGCGACGCCGCGGCGCGCAAAAGGTTGGCCGAGCGCTATCTGAGCATTTTCGGTCTGGCCGATTTCGCCGACCGCTATCCCGCGCGCCTCTCGGGCGGCCAGCAGCAACGTGTGGCGCTTGCGCGCATGGTGGCGGCGCATCCGGGCATTTTTATGTTCGACGAGCCCATGAGCGCACTCGATTCCTATCTTAAGAGCGCCCTCGAACAGAACATGCTCGACCTGTTCGATGTGTGCAACCGCACCGTGCTCTACGTGAGCCACGACATCGACGAGGCATGCCGCCTGTGCCAGCGCATCTGCGTGATGCATAACGGGTGCGTCGAGGAGATCGGTTCTGTCGAGGACGTAGTCCGCCGTCCGCAGACGCTGGCGGCACTGCGCCTGACGGGGTGTAAGAACACAAGCCGCGCACGAAAGATCGGGCCCGAGGAAGTTGAGGCGCTCGATTGGGGCATGACCTTTAACGTGGGCCGCGAGGTTCCCGACGATGTTGCCTACCTGGGTATTCGTGCGAGTTACTTCCACGTGGACAATCGCGCTGAGCGGGGTCGCAACAGCTACGACCTGCACGTGGCGCGCGTGAGCGATTCACGTTTTGAGCGGCTGGTGCTGCTGGATGTGCCGCGGGCCGATGCGCCCACGCGTCTGCAGTGGAAGGTCAACAAAGTGGGCATCCCTGTCGACGAGTTACCGCAAGCAGGTGAGACGCTGCGCATGCATTTTGATGCCAGCAGGATCCATTTGGTTTGTCGATAGCGCCGGGTAATGCCGTCGGGGATATAAGCCTCGGCGGCTTTGTTTTTGTCGTTCGTCGAATGAGAGATGACAAACTCTTATCAACACAGATAATTATTTATTAAACGACGGCACACGATGCTGTCGTACGAATGTCAACGGTGTTCGCATGTTCGATGACCGTTGATATAGTTGACCTTATCTTGTAAAGGAGGGTGCGCACATGCCGCAGACGACATACATTCGCCGCGTTGCCGCGCGCGCCCTGTATATGGCTCGGAGCCGCATATGAGCAGGTATGTTCACGGCTCCGGGAGAGACGACGCACAACTAAATAATCGACCGCAAAGCAGGTTCCCTAAAATTCCGGGTTTGAGCACGGCTGGGTTTTCGCCGCCCACCGTGCAGCAATACCGTAGTTATCCGTATTTGGTTCGAGAGGGGAACCGTCATGGCTGAAGAATTCGATTTCCATCCGATGTGGGAGAGCCTCGGCATGAATCTTGCCGACCACGACATGCTGCTGGGCGCCGTGGGCCAGATGTACGGCGATATGTTCCTGACGCAGAACAATCGCCCCAAGTCCACGTCCTACCTGGATTTTGTCGCCACCAACATCCACAGCGGCCGTATTAAGGAGATACTCGACAAGAAGGAGGCCGGCGAGGCCACCAAGATCGTCGGTTCGTTCTGCGTGTACGTGCCCGAGGAGATCGTACTTGCCTGTGACGGCATCCCCGTGGGCCTGTGCTCGGGTGCCGATTGGGCAACCGATAAGGTCGAGGAGCACCTGCCGCGCAACACCTGTCCGCTTATCAAGAGCTTTGCCGGCTTTAAGCTGGGCGAGGTCTGCCCCTACATTGAGTCGAGTGACCTGGTGGTGGGTGAGAACACCTGCGACGGCAAGAAAAAGGCCTACGAGTTCTTTGCCACGCAAAAGAACATGTACGTCATGGATATTCCCAACGTTCACGACGAGTCGACGCTCGTGACCTGGAAGGCCGAGGTCAAGAAGCTCGCCGCCAAGATCGAGGAAGAGTGCGGCGTCAAGATTACGCCCGAGCGTCTGAAGGCCGCCATCCACGCCGTCAATGAGAAGCGTCGCGCCCTGCAGCGCCTCGCAGCCACGCGCGCTGCCGACCCGGCGCCCATCAGCGGTCTCGACAGCCTGCTGACCGTTCAGGCCGCCTTTATGGACGACACGCCGCGTCTGACCGGAGCCATCAACGATATGGCGGCTGAGTGCGAGCAGCGTGTTGAGGCCGGCGAGGGCGTGGCGCCCAAGGGGACCAAGCGCATCCTGTACACCGGTACGCCCATGGCCGTGCCTAACTGGAAGCTGTTCAACCTTATCGAGAAGGCCGGCGGCGTCGTGGTGGGCGAGGAGTCCTGCACGGGCTCGCGCTACTACAAGGACCTGGTCGACGAGTCCGGCGAGACGGTCGACGAGATGCTCGACGCCATCGCCGAGCGCTATTTTAAGATCAACTGCGCCGTCTTTACGCCCAACGACCAGCGTATGAAGGATATTGTCCAGATGGCCAAGGACCTGCATGCCGACGGCATCGTCGACGTGGCCCTGCAGTTCTGCACGCTCTACGAGATGGAGTCGTTTGCCGTGGAGAAGGCCGCCGAGGAGGCAGGCATTCCGTTTATGCACATCACCACCGACTACGCCGGCGAGGACGCAGGCCAGCTGCAGACGCGCATTGAGGCTTTCTTGGAAACCATTTAGGGCTATCCGTCTCGGCGGCTTCCCCAGGCACCCGATCTTGCCGTTTTAACCGTCGCTTGCGTACCAAAGTACGCGGCGTTCCTCTTTCACGGCAACCTCGAGCACCTGGGAAAGCCGTTTCCTTGGTTGGTTAAAAGGTTTGTTAAGGAGTTATATGTCGGAATATATTGAGCAGCCGTTACCGCGCACGTTTGAGGAGTTCAACGAGCAACGCAAGGCAGCGTTTATTCGCGTCAAGGATTACAAACAGGCGGGTAATCGCCTGGTCGGCTTTTTGTGCAGCTATACGCCGCTCGAGATTATCGATGCCGCGGGGGCCGCAAGTGTCGCTCTGTGTGGTACGTCCGACGAGGTGATTCCTGAGGCCGAGAAGGTGCTGCCGGCAAACCTCTGCCCGCTCATCAAGTCGACCTACGGCTTTGCCTACTCGCAAAAGTGCCCGTTTACGTACTTTAGCGACATGATCATCGGTGAGACCACCTGCGACGGCAAGAAGAAGATGTACGAGTTACTTAACGAGCTCAAGCGCACGCACATTCTGCACCTGCCACAGGGTCGCGATCGCGCCTACGAGCGCGAGGGCTGGTACGAGGAGTGCCGCCTGCTCAAGGAGGAGCTCGAGAACTTCTACGGTATTACGATCACCGATGACGACCTGCGCGCTGCCGTCCGTCGTCGCAACCGTCTGCGTGCGGCGCAGCTCGAGATGTTTGCGCTTCAGGCCTACCAGCCTGCGGCCATGAGCGGCGTCGACCTGATGAGCACCATGTTTGCCGGCACGTTCAGCTTTGATATCGAGGCCTATACGCAGCAGCTGGAGCAAAAGGTCGCCAAGCTGCGCGAGGCCTACGACGCGGGCGAGCGCCCGGTCGCGGCGGATGCCAAGCGCATTCTGATTACCGGCTGCCCGGTGGGTGGCGTGATCAATAAGGTCGGTCGCACCATCGAGTCCAACGGCGGTGTGGTCGTGTGCATGGACGACTGCTCGGGCGAGCGCACGGCGGCCATGATGATCGATCCGGAGGCTCCCGACATCCTGCGCGCCATCGCCGACCGCTACCTGGATATCAACTGCTCGGTCATGACGCCCAACGACGGTCGTATGGAAAACACGCTGGCCATGTGCGAGAAGTATCATGTCGATGGCGTAGTGGAGAGCGTGCTCCAGGCGTGCCACACCTTCAACGTTGAGAGTGCGCGCATGCAGGAGGCCGTCGAGGGTGCGGATATTCCGTACATGAAGATCGAGACCGACTACAGCAACGGCGACATGGGCCAGATCGAGACGCGCATCGCTGCCTTTATCGAAACTCTCTAGCTTCCTCAGGCACCGGATCTTGCCCCTCAAACCGTCGCTTGCGTACCCAAAGTACGCTGCGCTCCTCTTTCGGGACAATCTCCGGCACCTGAGAAACCTAGAGCTAAGGCGCCTGAACGCGCCGCTGTCTTTGATGTTTAGATTGGGAGAGAGCCATGATAGGGATCGGGATTGATATCGGGTCTACGGCGGCTAAGGCTGCTGTGGTCGATGGGGAGGGTTCGGTGGCGTGGACGTGCGTGCAGCCAACCGGGTTTTCCTCGGTCGATGCTTCCGAGCGGCTGCGCGAGGCGCTGGCAGCGGCCGGCTACGACGTGACGGCCGACGACGTGCGCGTGGTCGCGACCGGCTACGGTCGTGTCGCCGTGCCCTATGCGCACAAGGTCGTGACCGAGATTACCTGCCACGGTACCGGTGCCGTGCGCCTGTTTGGCGATCACGGCACCGTGATCGACGTGGGCGGTCAGGACACCAAGGTCATTCAGCTTAAAAGTGGCCGAGTGGCCAAGTTTGCCATGAACGACAAGTGCGCCGCCGGCACGGGGCGCTTTTTGGAGATCATGGCCGACCGCCTAGGTATTTCCCAGCAGCAGATGGCCGATCTGGCACGTTCCGGCGAGCCTACCAAGATTTCCAGCATGTGCACGGTGTTTGCCGAAAGCGAGGTCATCAGCCTGATCGGTCGTGGCGAGCCGCGCGAGAACATTGCGCGTGGCGTGATCGACAGCGTGGTCTCGCGCGTGGCGACCATGGCCGGGCAGGCCGCGGGCGCCCCGTACTACCTGACCGGTGGCCTGTGCGAGAACGCCTTCGTGGTGGAGCGGTTGGGCGAGCTACTGGGGTCGCCGGTGACCACCTCGCCCCAGGCTCGCTTTGCCGGAGCGATCGGCGCGGCTGTCCGCGCCGCCGCCTTGGCCTAGGGGTGTTCCGCAACATGCGCATCCTCAATATCTCGGCACAAAAACCAGATAGCACCGGCAGCGGCACCTACCTTGCCGCGCTTGTGCGCGAGCAGATCGAGACGGGGCATCGCGCCGCCGTGCTTTGCGGCGCGGCACCGGGTGATACCCAAGGCGAGCTGGACCGGCGTGCTGCTGTGTTTGCCGTACCGTTCGAGTCGCCCGAGCTGCCGTTTCCCATCTGCGGTATGTCCGATGTCATGCCCTATCCCTCTACACGCTATCGTGACCTGACGCTTTCGATGCTCAAGGCATTTGAGCGGGCATTTGCTGCTGCAATCAATCGGGCGGTGGCTGAGTTTCGGCCCGATCTGGTGCTCTGCCATCACCTGTATCTGGTGACCGCATTGGCGCGCGAGTGCGTCCGGGGCGTGCCGGTTGTTGCCGTGTGCCATTCGACCGATCTGCGCCAGCTGCGTTCGCATGCGCTCGAGCGCGATCGCATCGTAAGTGCGGTTCGTCGGCTCGATGCCGTCTTTGCGCTCCATGCTGAGCAGTCTGAGCAGATTGGCCTGGTGTGCGGCGTCGATGCCGATCGCATCCACGTGATTGGGACGGGCTACGACCATCGCGTCTTCTGCCGCGACGCAAGCGTGGCGAGGCGGCCGGGATCGCTTGTGTACGTGGGCAAGATTTGCTTTAAAAAGGGCGTCGAGTCTCTGGTTCGAGCCGTGTCATTGCCGATTGACGATGACGTCCGCCCATCTGGCTTGGTGCTTGTGGGCGGTCGCGGGGACGATGCCGAGTACGCGCGTGTCGAGCGCTTGGCCGCGGCCTCGGATGTGCCGGTGACGCTGGCGGGGCGCCTGGATGGCGATGGGCTCGTGCGCGCCTACCGCAGTTCCGACGTCTTTGTGCTGCCTTCGTTTTACGAGGGTCTGCCGCTCGTGACGATCGAGGCCCTCGCGTGCGGCTGCAAAGTTGTGGCGACCGATTTGCCCGGCGTTCGTCCCTGGATGGAGGCGATGCTTCCCGGTGCTCCCGTGACGTGGGTGGCGTCGCCGCGTATGACGGATGTCGACACGCCCGTGGCGGCCGACCTTCCGTTGTTTGAGCGCGCACTGGCAGATGCTATCGCGCAGGCCCTTACGGCTCCGCCTTCGACGTTCGAGCCGTCGGCGGTCTCTTGGGAAGCGTGCCTGGGGCGTATACTTAAAGTCGTTGATTTGTTGGAAGGGGGTTCGTATGGCTAAGGACACCATGAGGCTCACGTCCATGACGGCCGCGAGCGGTTGAGCCGCTAAGTTGGCTCCCGGAGCCCTCGCCCAGGTCCTGGGCGATTTACCCAATGTGCATAACGACAACTTGCTCGTGGGGTTCGATACCTCCGACGATGCGAGCGTCTTTCGCGTTGGCGATAACTTGGGTATCGTGCAGTCCATCGACTTCTTCCCGCCGATGGTCGACGACCCGTTTCTATTTGGCCAGATTGCCGCGGCCAACTCGCTGTCGGACATCTACGCCATGGGCGGGCGGCCGAGCCATGCCATGAACCTGCTGTGCGTTCCCAGTTGCCTGGGAGTTGAGATTGCCGGCGAAATTCTGGCGGGCGGCGCCGACAAGTGCGTCGAGGCCGGCTGCTCCATCGCGGGCGGTCACACCATCAACGACGACGAGCCCAAGTACGGCCTGTCCGTGAGCGGGTTTGTCGCGCTTGACCGTATGCTCGCCAACAGCGGCGCGCGCGTGGGCGATGCGTTGCTGCTGACCAAGGCGGTTGGCTCGGGCATCATCACCACGGCCATTAAGGGCGAGCTCATCGAGCAGGACGAGGCCGCAGCTATGTTTGACTCGATGCGCACCCTCAACGAGGCTCCGATTCGTCTGGCCGAGGGACTTGAGCTTCACGGCTGCACCGACATTACGGGCTTTGGTCTGATCGGGCACGCGTGCGAGATGGCCGAGGGCTCGGGCGTGCAAGTTGAGCTTGCGTCGGGGGCGGTGCCACTCTTTGACCAAGTGCTCGACATGGCGCGTCTGGGCATTATCCCCGCGGGCTCCTACCGCAACCAGGACTTCTTTGGCCCGCGCGTGGCTGCCGGCGAGGACCTGGAGCCGGGCATGCTGGATGCGCTGTACGATCCGCAGACCTCGGGTGGTTTGCTCATCGCGGCACCTGCTGCCGATGTTGATGAGCTTGCGCGTCGTCTACATGCCGAAGGACGTATCGCCGCCGTCGTCGGTCGCGTGTACGAGCCGGTGCCAGGCGGTCCTGCCGTCCACGTTGTGCGTTAACGACACATTTATTGAACTATGCACCGTTCTAAAACGATTTATTCGAAAGGAAAAACTATGTCTACCAAGATTGAAGTCAATGCTATGGGCGATGCCTGCCCGCTGCCCGTCGTCAAGACGCTCAAAGCTCTGAAGCAGCTCGATGGCGAGGGCACCGTCGTGACCTCGGTCGATAACGAGACCGCCGTCAAGAACATCTCCAAGATGGCGCAGGAGAAGGGTTGCACGGCCTCGGTCGAGAAGGTTTCTGACGCCGAGTGGCACGTGACCGTGGCGACCTCTGGCGCCGTTGCCGTGGCCGATCCCGAGCAGGATGGCGCTGTCTTCTGTGATGCCAGCGCCGGCAAGGGCAAGCTCGTCATTTCCGTCTACACCGACTGCATGGGCCGCGGCGACGATGAGCTGGGCCACAAGCTCATGAAGGCCTTCATCTTTGCCGTGACGCAGCAGGAGGAGCTGCCCGCGACTATGCTGTTTTACAACGGCGGTGCCAAGCTCACCGTCGAAGGCTCGCCGGTGCTCGACGACCTGAAGGGCCTGGCCGAGCAGGGCGTCGAGATCCTTACCTGTGGTACCTGCCTGGACCACTATGGCATTAAGGACCAGCTTGCGGTGGGCGAGGTCACGAACATGTACGTGATCGTGGAGAAGATGGAGCAGGCCGTGCGCGTCGTGCGCCCGTAGCGTATTGGTTGGAGTTGCCATGAGGGAGAAGCGCCCGGCGCTTGTCATCACGTTTCCCACCACGGCGGCCGCCATGGGCTGCGAGTCCCTGTGCATCGAGCGCGGCCTTCCCGGGCGAACGATTCCCGTGCCCGGGGAGGTCGCTGCCGGCTGCGGTCTGGCGTGGAAGGCGTTGCCTGCCGATGAGGAGCTGCTGCGCGGCGAACTCGCCGCGGCGGGCATTCCCGCTGAGGGCTTTACGGTGATTGATATGTGGGAGGTCGTGCGATGATCTACCTAGATAACGCGGCGACGACCATGCACAAGCCGCAGACGGTCATCGATGCCGTGACGCAGGCGATGTGTTCGCTCGGCAATGCCGGGCGCGGCGCCACGTCGGGTGCCCTCGATGCCGCTCGTACGATTCATGGCTGCCGTGCCAAGCTCGCGCGCCTTTTGGGTTGCCCGAGGGCGGACCATGTGTGCTTTACGCCCAACTCCACGGCGGCGCTCAACACCGTCATCAATGGCGTGGTGCGCCCCGGCGACCGTGTGGTCACAACGGTGCTCGAGCACAACTCCGTGCTGCGTCCGCTCAATCGCCTAGCGACGGAGCAGGGCGTGACGGTTGAGCATGCGGGCTGCGACGCGAACGGCGTGCTCGACTACGACGAGCTCGAGCAGCTGGTCACGCCGGGTACGCGTGCCGTGGTGGTGACGCACGCCTCCAATGTGACCGGCAACGCGGTCGACATTGCACGCGTGGCTGCCATGGCCCATGCGGTTGGCGCGCTTGCGATCGTCGATGCCTCGCAGTCTGCCGGCACGGCGCATATCGATATGCGCGCCATGGGGCTCGACGTGGTGTGCTTTACCGGCCACAAGGGGCTCATGGGCCCGCAGGGCACCGGCGGTCTGGCCGTGGCAGAGGGTATTGACGTGGCCCCTTGGGCCATGGGCGGCACGGGCGTGCACAGCTTCGATTCACTGCAGCCGCTTGAGTGGCCCACGCGTCTTGAGGCGGGCACGCTCAACGGTCACGGCATCGCAGGACTTTCCGCAGGTCTCGACTTTATCGAGGTCCAGGGTGGGGTCGAGGCGATTGCGGCACGTGAGCGTGCGCTCGCTGATCGCTTCCTTGCCGGTGTGCGCGAGATTCCGGGGATTAAGCTCTACGGTGCCTTTGAGCAGCCCGTGCGCTCTGCGATTGTGTCGCTCAACGTGGGCGATATCGACTCTGCCGAGATCTCGGATGAGCTCATGCAAGGGTGGGGGATTGCGACGCGCCCCGGCGCCCATTGCGCTCCGCTCATGCACCGCGCGCTCGGGACTGAGCGCCAGGGTGTCGTTCGCTTTTCGTTTGGGTATTTCAACACGGACGAGGAAGTCGACACCGCTATTGATGCTCTGTGCGATTTAGCCTGCTAAAGCTGCTAGACCGTTTATACTTGCGGGACGGGTGTTTTTGCCCGTCCCGTTTTTGTTTCGACCCGAAAGGTGGGCATATGGCCTCATCCGCCCCGCGCGGTCTGCGCTCCGACCATGTCGTCACCGTCGGCATCGCCCTGTTCTCGATGCTCTTTGGCGCCGGCAACCTCATTATTCCGCCGCTGCTGGCACTGCAGGCAGGTTCTGCCACGCCGGTCGCCATGCTCGGCTTTCTGATTGCCGCCATCGGCCTGCCCGTCATGGGTTTTATCGCCGTGGCACTTGCCGGAACGGCGCGCGAGCTTGCCGGCCGCGTGCACCCCAAGTTTGGTGAGTTCTTTGTCGCGGCGGTGTATCTGGCCATCGGCCCGTGTCTGGCTATTCCGCGCACGAGCTCCACGGCCTTTGAGATGTTGGTGCCGCTGCTGCCCGAGGGCGTCTCGCTCGGCACGGCTCGCCTGGTGTTTGCCGTTGGCTTCTTTGTCGTCGCGTTTGCGCTTACGCTGCGTCCGGGCGTCATCACGCGCGTACTCGGTCGCATTACGGGCCCCGCGCTCATTGCGCTCATCGTGCTAGTCGTGGGTGCCGCCGTGATCTCGCCGCTGGGTCCCGCTGCCGCGCCGCAGGCTCCCTACAATGCCGGTGCTGCTGTGCAGGGCTTTCTGACCGGCTACCAGACCATGGACCTGCTTGCATCGCTCGCCTTTGGCATCATCATCGCCGAGACCATCCACGAGCTGGGTGTGACCGACGACAAGCGCGTGGCCTTCGAGATCTCGCGCTCCGGTGTGATCGCCGGCGCACTCATGGCCGTCATCTACTGCGGCCTGGCGCTTGCCGGCACGCAGCTCAGCACCGTGATGCCCGATGCCACCAATGGCGCCGCCATCCTTGCCCGCTCTGCCTCCATGCACTTTGGCCTTGTCGGCACGGTCGTGGTCTTTGCGATCTTTTTCCTTGCCTGCATGAACGTGTGCATCGGCCTCATCAGCTGCTGCTCGCGTTACTTCTGCGAGACGTATGTGGTCGAAGGGGGAGCGGAGGCCTCCGAGGAGGCCATGCGCCGTCCCTTTGCGATTCTCGCCTTTGTGTTCGCAGCGTTTTCGTGCGTGCTCTCCAACGTGGGCCTCGACGTGATCCTCATGTTCTCGGTGCCTATGCTCAATGCCCTGTATCCCGTTGCCATTGTGCTGGTACTTATGGGCCTGGTGCACGGCTTTTGCGACGCGCACCCGCAGGTGTGGGTCTGGGTCGGCGGCGTTGTCGCGGTACAGAGCGTAATCACTTCGGTCCGCGATGCGTTCTTTGCTGGCGCGTGGCTGCCGTTTGATGCGTTGCCGCTGGCAGATATCGGCGCTGCGTGGGCGCCGGTTGCTGTGGTCGCGTTTGTGATTGGTCTGGTTCATAGCCAGTTTGTCGCACATTCGAGGAGCTAGGGTTTCTGCACTTGCACAGGCGGGGAGTCTCCCCTATAATTTCCTTCGCTTTGGGACACGCAAGGTCTAGACCTTAGCTGCTCAACACCTTCGGGACGTGGCGCAGTTTGGTAGCGCGCCTGCTTTGGGAGCAGGATGTCGCAGGTTCAAATCCTGTCAGCCCGACCGGCGGCCCTACTTCCGCTCGGGGAGTGGGGCTTCTGGGTTAAGTAAAGAAACGTGGGTCTTATCCGCGCGTGTTGATGGGTTAGCGCCGGCGTCCGGCCCAGTCTTTTTCTGATGCCGAACCCGCTTTCGTAGGCGTCGATGCCGGAGGCCGCCTACATCGTCTAAGGAGCATCATGCGGATATCGGCACCGTGACCACGCTCGGGCCCGGGTTCGTGGCGTTGATCGTGCCCGCGTTCGTTCGGGTGTTCAAGAAGTATATTCCCGGCGGATACGTCGGACCCGTGTACCTTTCCGCATCCGTCTTGTTCGGTATCATCGCCATCGCCACCACCGGTGGATTCGACGACACCTATAAGACGCTGCTCGAAATCACACCCAACGAACTCCAATCATGGGTGAACAAACTCTCCAAGGGCGGGTATAAGGCCCAGCTGTCCGGCAAGAAGAAGCCGCGGCCGCTGAGTCCCTGCATAGCATCGTCAAGGTCGTCATGGCGGCGGTGTTCGAATACGCCATCACCAACAAGTGGATCCGGAGAACCCGGCCAAGCTGGTCACCATACCGCAGATTGTGTCCAAGGACGAGGACATGATGTTCCTCACCGTGCCGGAAGTCGAACTGTTGGTGCGATTCCTCGCTTACACCGGCGTGCGCATCAACGAAGTGCTCGCCCTGCAGATTCAGGATCTCGACTTCAGGAACCGCAAAGCCCGCATCCGCCGCACATGGTCCGATGACGGGGAAGGCAGGATGCAACTCGGCACGCAAAAAACGGTGAGGCGAGGACCATCGCCCTGCCGCAGTCTCTCATTCCCCAACTGGAGGAGCAGACCGCCGGACAAAGCAAGAACGAGTTCCTGTTCCGGGCCAAACGCGGCGGATACATCCACGACCACAGCTGGAGGACACGCATCTGGTATCCCAGCGTGCGCAACGCCGGCATGGAAGGCGAAGGCGTGAACATCCACAGCCTCCGTCACACCTACGCTTCCATCGCCATCGCCTGCGGCGCGGATGTCAAGACCCTGCAGAAGCAGCTCGGCCACGCCACCGCAAGCATCACACTCGACGTGTACGCCGGACTCTGGCCCGAATGACTCAACGAAGTCGCCGACACCGTGGACCAGATGCGGCTCAAAGACATCGATGCAGGCAAGACGAGTGAAACCGCCGCAGTGGCGTAAGAGCTTAACAAACCCTCCAAACATTAGGAAGGAGCTGGCGAAGCCTGTCCACGGTCAATTCCCTGCACAAATTAATCCAAAAAAGCTTGTATGCCTTGGGGCGCCAGTGCGCAATACCGTTGCTGATGAAGCCTCCTAAGAGACCAGCTAGAGAGTCCAATAGAACTTCTTTGGTTCCCTCTAGCATACTTGCTACTACCGTAACAATCATCGACCATACTCCATTACGATGTTCATGAGTTTTATTGCTCATAGGCACCCCCTTTCCTTCCTCATCGGAATTCTTGCCGAGATATCTACCCATCAACCTCAGCAACAGGAGAAACGCACCGTATGGCATCCCGACGATGAGGATTTGAACCCCCACACTGGCATCCCAAAGTATGCAAACCACTGTTAGTTTACAACTTCATCGGATCATTGTCAAATATGTTATGAGAACGTGAATCAGCCCTCACAGAATCTGTGATACATGTAACTGATGCAACTGACCCCATGCACCCTCATTCACCACACGACTCCCATACTTCACCTGTTGCACCTGTTACAGAGGAATACATAAGGGGCTAGGAAGCCAACACCAACAATGATTTCCGGCTGTAACAGGAAGACCGAGGATACCGTTACCTTCGGTAACGGATTCCGCCATATCGAATATCTGGTAGACGCAAGGCCCTGTGGAGCTTGCATGGGAAATGCAACACGGCGAAAATGATAGTGTTGCCGTTCAATGCAGGGAACACCAAGGCAACCTTCCAAGTCTTTCCCCCGCCCCGCCGGCTTTACTCCTTTCTCCGGCGGGGCATATTCATACCCACGGGTGCCGTGAAGCCCACCAAGCCTCACGCATAATTGAAGATTCCGCTTGCGATACCGGCATCACGGCACCCTCCACGCATAGGCCGACCAACATGCCCCACGGTAGGAACTACAGGGATCCACGGCGCATCAACCACCAGGCCCGCAACCTCGCCAGACAGCGGGTGCTCGCGCGACAAGTACCCTGTGCCATCTGCGACAGACCGATAGACGACGCGATCGCATGGCCCGATCCAATGAGCGCCGAAGTTGACGAAAACATTCCAGTGAGTCACGGCGGAAGCGCGACTGATCTGCGCAACCTTGAGAAGATGCATCGCTGCTGCAACCAACTCAAAAGCGACAAGAGCCTTGCATGGGCAAGGTAGAAGGTCAAAGGCTCTCCGGCCCTCAAACCGACCGCCGTCCCGTTCAGCACTTCGGATTGGTAACTGGTCTGGGAACGGTATCCTACCGGTTTGGCGTTCGGCTACCCCGGAGTATTGGCCAAATCCCTCTCCGCTGTTTTTCCCAAATCAGCTGTAGACAAGTTGAAACGCGGATACCATAATCTCGCCTGTTTGTGCCGCGTGGATTTTCTTTTTGGAAATAAGCTCTGGTAAATCGATAGCTCTCTCCAAGACAGCCGCAAGATCCCCTCCATCCAGCAGCAGAACATTTGGACGATGCTTATGGTTATTACTAATTGCTCGTTCTGTAAAGCCATTCATAGAAACGAGCAGACCCAAGGTGTTATCTAGCTTGTTATCGACTTTGTCTGAGAAGACGGTTACGTCAGGAGAGTCAATGGGTTCAGACTGCCATTTCGCTTCGAGAAGGTAGTCCATATTGTCCAGAGTGAATGCGCCGTCGATTTGTTCCCCATTGATTTTGTAAGAGCCACGAGCGGTAACATCAAACGTTTGGAAAAGTTTGGTCAGGAATTTCTCAAAGGCGTAGCCTCGCGACTGAGCATTTGCCATCTGAGTAATCTCGCTAAATTCACTCTTGAGTTTGGAAACCGCGGTAGCCATGGCGGCTTTTGACTGCTGTCGTTCTTCAGCGGCAGCTTTTCTCGACTTTGCAACGCGATCTGCCTCATTGTTTTCGATGATGGGCTTCATACGGACGGCAAAGTCTTTTATTCGTTCAACTGCTGAATCGTAAAGTTCTTTCCCGTTACCCTGAACCTTTAGAAGCCACTTCGGATCTCCGAGTTTCGCAACTGCAATTGCGACTTCTAGCAGTTCTTCCGAATACAGTTGCGGGTTCATTGACATGCCGTCAACCAGGTGCGAAATGATATCTATTTTGTACTGACTCCAGTCAAGTTGAGCAATGAGTCCCTGATTAACACCACAGTTAAGCAGGAACCGCCGTAATTCTTTCTTATACCAGAACGCTGAGCGCAGCGTTTCTTTGAGCGCCGTAATCATCCCCGGACCAAGTACTCGTAATGCCATATATTGAGTATACAACTCGACTGCAATTAGGGGGAGGCCCCGGATTCAACTTGTAAGTGCAACGGCTGGTTTCGGGTCGGCTTGTTTTGATTG
>OGOO01000371.1_pt1 | contig 55821 bp, 43 predicted proteins | sample 1552651 | NCBI WGS metagenome assembly OGOO01 (sample SAMEA2580118, study PRJEB22360) | human gut metagenome | biome: human gut; feature: human-associated habitat; material: faeces | place: Denmark | collected 2008/2010 | reverse complement strand
ATTATGATTTCTCATGCTGTCACGCTCTTAAAACGCTTATGAACACAGGCTCTAAGCAGTACAGTTGGAAGCATCTCTGCATCCGGAAAGGGACAATATGACGTCTATCACGATGGAAACATTGATGTGCGGGATTTACTGGCGGTACAGCAACTGGTAGACAGCAAGACACCACAAAAGCCGGAACAAGAAGCTTCGGGAGAAACCATAAAGCTGGAAGTCACTGATACCGAATGTTGTCTAGGAGAAGAAGTCACAGTAGATGTTCGAATGATTGACTGGAATCAGGACATCGGTGCAATTGCATTGACACTGGATTTTGACAGCAGCCTTTCCCTAAAGGAAGTGGCTTGCACCGGTTCCTATCAATATGTGTCAGATGGAAATGTACTGAAAATTTACGGAATTCCCGTTAAAAAAGATGTGTACAGAGGAACTGTTGCAACACTGACCTTTACTGTTCCGGATACGGCATATGGTGATTATGATGTGAAAATCAAGGATGCATCGCTGTACAACAGCAAATTCCAAGCACTGGCACCAACCACAGAAGTAGGCCTGATTGCAGCCGATGTAACAGAACGTCCACTTTATCTGAATGCCTCCTATATCAACAGTGCTTCTATGCGCCTTTCTTGGAGCATGCCATATTGCAGTGGAAGTCTGGAAGGCTATATTGTCTACCGAGATGGAGAGGAAATTGCTCGAACTGTTGATCCCTACTATTATGATAAAGAACTAACAAACAATCAAAAATACACCTATTCGGTACAAGCATATGGCGCAGATAACTACCAATCCGCCAAATCAAAAGAAATCACTGCTGCGCCACAAAATCCAGAAATCAGCGCCGTTGCATTTCCAGATAATGCATCTGTCATTGGTGGAACGAGTACCTATGTAAAGTGTACACTCGCAAGAACAGTAGATGCTGCGTCTTATTCTCTTTCCTATGTGGATTTGCAGGGAGAACAGCAGACCATTTTTTCCGGTAGTGACCTTGCTTTTTCTACAACGGATATTAAATGGAATATAAAAGAACTGCCGAGTGGAAAATATGATTTGATTTTTTCTGTAACCGACCAGGACGGTGCATCTGCTGAAAAAACAGTAAGTGTAACAGTAGATACAACACCGCCAGAGCAGGTGTTCGGGTTTGATGTATTTGAAGGAGAACAGCAAATGCAGCTAACCTGGGGAATTGCAACTGAAGCAAAGGTAGTTGGTTACAACATCTATCGCAGAACAGAAACCAGCAATTATAGTCTACTGGCATACGTAGACGGAAGAGACAAACTGGAATATATTGATGATAACCTGGAAGAGGGTGCGGTATACTTCTATATCATGTGTGCAGTCGATCAATATGGCCAGGAAGGTATCTACTCAGAGGAAAAAAGTGCAGCAGCCAAAGGAGATGAGACAGCTCCGGAAATTACGCTGTTTCTTCCAACCAGCGGAACCGTTCTGCATCATACGGTAACTCTTTCGTTAAAAGCGGAAGATAACATTGGCATTGCTTCTATATCAGCATTTCTTTCCACAGATGATGGTGCAACCTGGACGGAGTTGTTTCATGGAAAAGGTGCGTCTATCAATTATCAGTTTGATACCACCGCTTATACAGAAGAACAGGTAAAAATTAAAGCCGTTGCATATGACTATGCCGGAAACGAAAGTGAAGGATTGGTTCATATTTATGCAATTGATAATCAAGGTCCTTCCCAAATTGAAGGCATTCAGTCCGTGGCAGTAACGGCTGTAACCGCTACTTTGAGTTGGGCGGATGTTCCAGATGAGGATTTTAGTTATTTTTCTGTTCGGTATGGTAAGCCAGAAGACGAAGCCAACTGGAAAACAATTCATGTTTCTACAACGCTTGGAGTAAACTTGACTGATCTGACACCAGACACAGCGTACTGCGTTTGTGTAGCAGCAGTAGACCGCTACGGAAATATCGGAACATATTCTGAACCATTTTTATTTCAAACCATTTCGGATACCATCGCACCAGCGGTTCTAACCATGAAACCGAACCCAGGCTACTATCGAAACAGTTTACCATTGATCGTTACTGCACGTGATGATTTTCAGATAGCAAAGGTAACCATTCAAGCTGCAACTTCATCGGAAGAGGATGCAGAATGGACAGATCTCACCGTTATTGAAAACGATCAGCAAACAGCAGAATTTCAAGCTTCTTATGCGTTACCGCTAGCATCCTATCCAGATGGAACTATTTATATTCGTGCTTTTGCGGAAGATGCAGCCGGAAACATTGGAGAACCTTCCGCAAGATATGAATATATTGTCGATCAAACTGCACCAGATGCACCGACCTCCCTGACAGCTTCTTCGGATGCAAATACCATTGAATTAAGTTGGGAAGCATATCAAAACAATTTGGATTCTGTTGCCTTTTCTCTGTATAGAAGCACCGAGCAGGACGGAACGTATACCTGCATTTTGGAAAAAGCAAATGTACTGCATTATTATGATCGAAGTGCAGAACCGGAAACCAAGTATTTTTATAAGCTGACTGCAATTGATGCAGCTGAAAATGAAAGTGCACAATCTGAAGCAGTTTCTGCTATATTGGAAAAAGATACAGAAGCACCGAAAATTGTCAGTGTTTCTCCAGAAGATGGCGGAACTGTCAGCACAGCTCAAAAGACCATTTCTGTTTTGGTGAGCGACAATGTCAAATTAAGCAGCGTTACTATAGCATATCGTCTTTCAGATGATGCAGATTATAAAGTATTTTCCAAAGCCAATTCCATAGACAACTATTATATTGTAGCAGAGGGAACACTTCCTAAGGCTGCACTTTCTGGAGATCGTGTACAGATTCAAATTACTGCTACCGATACCGCCGGATTGGAAGCTGTTGCAAAGGAAGTTACCTATACAGTAGACCGTTCTACTACCGTTATTCAGGAATTAAAAGCCAATCGGCTGGAGGACTGCATTTCTGTAACTTGGAAAGCAACAGAAAATGAATCCTCTACTGGATATTACCTGTATAAAAAAATAAACACAGGAGATTGGAAACGAATTGGTTCTGTTGCTGCACATACTGCATCGGAGGATGGGTACAGCTTTACAGATTATGAAACAGATACGGCTGGAAGTGTTGTTTATAAATTGGAAGCTTACAGTTCCAATGGCCTAAAGACAGAAAAAGAAAGTGCACCACTTCAAATTTATACCAATCCAAAAGCATCCTTGGAAGTAGAAAAAGTACAAGGTCAAGGCGTTGAATATATTTTTGATGCTTCCGGTTGTACCGACTACTACGGCATTGTAGGAATTTCCATTGACTTTGGAGACGGCACCACACAGCAGGCTGCATCTGCTTCAGAAGCACGATTTGTTCATAAGTATACAGAAACAGGAGAATACAAAGTTACCCTGACTTGTGAAAATGAACAGAGTTTAAAAACCGTTACAGAAGAAACCATTCAGGTTATGAAACGGGAACTGATCGGTGAGGTTGCGGTCAATGTTCGAACGACAGACGGACGCTCTGCATCTGGAATTACTGTTTACTTTGATCTTGGCTCTGAAAATCAAAAGAAACTGAAAACCGATGAATCCGGAAGAGTCGTATTTAAGGCATCTGCTGGAATTCATAAAATTGGTGTATTCGGCGATGGGTATCTGCCTGCTGAAAAGACTTGTACCATTTTAGCTGGAAATGGGAACAAATTTGACTTTACAGTTGTACAGGAAGACCTGGTAACAGCAGATTTTGAAGTCAAGCGCATGACGCTGGATGAGATTAAGGCAGCAGGCATTGATATTTCCGCACCTGAAAACCAGCACATTGCAAAAGTAGAAGTTTCTGTAAATTATCAATCTGATGATACACTTTCCTCTCATTTGTCTTATTATGTCACTGGTAGCGGAAAAGTTGTCGGTGGCGGAGGCGGCTGGAGTGGCGGTGGCCTTGGCGGAAGCTGGGGCGGAGGCGATGGAAACGGAAGCGGTTACCGCAGCGAACCGGTATACATCAAAGTCAATCCGGAAACAAATGAGGTAGACACTGCAATTATTTTAACCGTCCCAGTAACCGCAAGCTGGTTGAAAGAATTTTTCAATGTAAAGATGACCGTGTACAACAACGCCGACAAACAGTTTACGATTTCCAACAATGAAGTACAGTTGAATTGTCCAAATGGATTGACTGTCATGGATACAGCAGTCAGCGATGCCGCATTTGTTTCCTTTGATAAGCTGGAAGGACAATCTAGCAAGGAAATCAACTGGATTCTCCGTGGAGACGAGGAGGGTTCCTATACAGTCAGTGCTGATTATTATGGCATCCTGGATCGTTTCAATGAGGAAATCAATGAAACCTTTACTTCAGAAGAACCAATAACCGTTTATGGAACCTCTGCGGTATCTGTAGATGTAAATATACCATCCTCTATGTTTTATAATCAATTCCAATTTGAAGTAGCAATGACCAACAACAGTCCCACAGATGTCTATTGTGCTTCTGTTGATGTCGGAGATGTTATTTCCAAGGCATTTGGCGTTAGTGGTGGAGCAAGTCCACAGATCTATCAACAGCGCTTGATGAAGGACGGAAAATATATCAAGATTTTAAATACCAGCGATACGTTGGACGTTTTGGAACCTGGTTATACATATAGTGTCATTTACAGAGTGCCGGATTTATTCCAGGCAGGGGAAGACGAATCCGATTACATGTTCTCCAAACTAGATCTTATTCAAGCAACTATTCAGTCGATGAATGGCTCCACTGTTCCGGTTGCACTGCATGTGCTTTCCCCGCTGGATATGATTGTAGTGGATTCATTTGACCAGATTCCAAATTATGATCCGGAAAAACAGTTTATCATCTATGTAAAAGAAGATACATATGGAGATGCAGTTTCCGGTGTCACCATTTCGTTTGATAGCGTGGAAAAAACAACAGGCGGAACAGGATACTGCATTTTTGATCTACCGGAGAGCGGTTCTGGAACATTGATCGTAAAAGCAAATGGTTATGAAACCTATACCAATGAAGCATATACTCCAAGTGCATCCGGTATTGATATGATTACGCTTACCAATTCTACCACAGATACCGGAAGTTCTACCACACCAGGCTCTGGTTCCGGAACAACAATTCAGCCAGAAGTACCGGATTGGGCACAAGGGAAAATTGATCCATCCGATTTACCAGCTACCGTCGAATTTGGAACAGATACAAAGGTGAAACTACAAAGTGACAACCCCATTTTCGATGGAATGGAAATCAGTTTGAAAAGTATGATGGTAAAGTTTAGCAGCGTGGGAATCACTGATGACGGTCATATCTACATGTTCTGTAATATGGGCGTTAATTTCAAAAAAGGTGATTTCATGGGAGAAAGTGCTTCTAAAAAAGTGCAGGAAGCATTTGCGAGTGCAACCAATTATAAAAAGTTTTTAAATGGTGATACCGGCTCGCTCAGTGATATGACAAAGAAGAATGGTGCTGGAAGTCTCGCCTTTAGTTTTAAGCCAACTGCTTATTTGCATGTTTACGTTGGAACGCACAAAGATGCAGATGGAAATATCGTTCTAAATGATGTGGATTGGAGCAAGTTGGTTTGGGACGGCTACATTGGATTAGAATCCACTGGAAAACTTAAAACAGGCTGTCAATTCTTTGTTGGACCAGTACCGATTTACTGCGAACTGGGCGGAGAGGGAACAGTCGGTGCAACTTGCCATCTGAGTGGAAAAAGTGACGGATCCATAGAAGGGCTGTTAAACATGCTGTTCAAGGTAAAGGTATTTGCATATGCAGGCCTCGGCGTAAAAGGCATTACCGCTGGTATTTATGGTGATATTGGCGTTGCTGCTGCAATGGATGTGCTTCCTGTTACCAGTTTGGATAAAGTCACTGGCAGTACCAACCTTGCGCTGAAAGCAACACTTGGACCATTCGAAGTGAAATCACCATCTTTGGTCACCTCAGAATTCACCATTTACGATCGAGACGGTGATGAGAAAAAAGGCCTAACAACAGGCGGTTTATTGGGAGAAACCAATCAACAGAATACCATGATTCGAGATTTTATCAATCAAATTTATGATCCGGATCAGTATACGGCAATGGATCGTTCTTATTTGGCTACGCAAACTGATCCTTCCGATTTCACAGAAAACGGCTTGATGAATCTATATCCATTGGTTCCAAACAGCAGCTATCAAACCAGTCAGAAAATTATTTCCAACGGAACAGACACAGTCATGGTTTATCTGATGGATGATGGAACAAGAAGCATCTATAATGCATCGTGTCTGGTATATCGTGTTTATGATGCAGAAGCTAAAACATGGAGTGATCCTATTCCAGTTGACCAAAATGATACCTTTGACAGTGCGCCATTCCTTTACACAGACGGAACCAGTATCTACCTGATTTATCAGGATACTGCTAAAACCTTTGCAGAGGACGAACAAATTGGTCTGGAAGACTGGACGGCAGCACAGAATATTGCCGTTGCAGCATTCAATTCAGAAACAGGCAAATTTGAACAGCCAGTATTACTTACAAGTGACAGTGACATTTACGACAGTCAGCCGGTTCTTTCTTCCGCAAACGGTGTGATTTCTGCGGTATGGGTTTCCAATCAGGATTCTGATCCGTATGGCATCAATCATACCAATCAAATTCTGTATGCAGAACTTAGCAGCAGCGGTTGGAGTGAACCGACTGTATTAACCGAGAATTTGGCAGCAGTAACCGAACTTACTGCTGGAGAATTCAATGGAAAGTTCTTCACCGCTTTTGCAGAAGATATTGACAATGATTTGACAACAGCAGATGGGAAACGTCTTTGTGCACTGGGCACCAATCAAAAGGTTTATGTTGTAAAAGAAGGAAATGTTTCCGGCATCAAGTTCCGAACCTCTCCGGAAAGCGGAAATGGAGAATTGTTCTGGTATCAAGACGGAACCATACAGTCAACTGATAACCTGACTGTATGCAAGAAAGTGATTGCTTCTGACAATCAAACGCTGACCAATGAATTTGATCTGATCGGAGATAAATTGATCTGGATTGCAGCGGATTCAGAACAATCTTCCAATCTCTATGGCTGTAAGTACGATACAGAAAGCGGAACCTGGGGCAATGCAGTTGCTTATTCCAATCAGGAAAATTATCTGGAAAACATGACAATTGCAAATTGCAAGGGTGAATTGCTAGTTGCAGCAAACTGCAATCGTGTTTCGATTGCTTCAGAAGATACGACTACTTCTGTCAATTGCCTGGTATGGGGAACCATTTCGGATGTGGAGAATTTGACACTGCATACCGTAACATTCAGTCAATATGATGCATTGAAACAGGGGGATTTGCCAATCACTGTTTCTGTAACCAATAACAGCAGCAATGCAATTGATACAGTGACCGTTCAAATTTTGGATGCAAAGCAAAAAGTTATACACACTGAAACATTTGATCAACATCTAGAAGCGGGAGAAACAGCAGAACTGGTTACCAATTTGAATATTGGGGCAGATTTTGAGTATGGTGTTTACACCGTTCAGGTAACATCGGATGCAATCGATGATATAGACCTTTCGGATAATGTTGCACAAATAGACCTGCAATTTTCGGATGTAGCAGTAACAGCATCCCAAACAGATGCATCTAGCATAAAAGTAGATTTAAAGGACAACGGAAATCGTGCTGCAAATGGCACATTAACCATTACGGATAGCAGTGGGACCGTTCTTTCAGAAGACCTTCCGCCGATTTCAGCAGGAGAGACCTATTCCTACACGTTAGATACCACAAAGGTAAAGCCTGGAGATCTCACCATTACATTTGTTTCGGAAGAAGATTATATTACCATCGACAACAGCGTGGTAATTCGTGTAGAAGGATCTTCTGCTACCACTACTGCTGTAACAAACGTTTCCAATACCAAGACAACAACGACGACAGCGAAAAAAGCAACTACCACACAAGGTACTGCAACAACCAAAAATCCGACCACGACCGCTAAGCAAACAACTACTACAGCAAATACCGGAACAAGCGCTGCTGCAACAGTTGTCACCAAAAAAGGAGAAGATGGTGCAGTGATTACTGGATATACCGGAACGGATACAGATGTTGTCATTCCGGACACCATTGAAGAAACGCCTGTGGTGGAAATTGGCAGCAATGCATTTTATCGAAAAGATACCATTACATCCATTCGCATTCCAGAAACAGTAACAACTATCGGTTATCGTGCCTTTCGAGATTGTGACAGTCTAAAAGAAATTACCATTCCAGACGCTGTTGTCAACATTGGAGACGAAGCATTTTGTTCTTGTAATAACTTGGTTACCGTTCATCTTTCTCAATCGCTTGTAACACTTGGAAAAAGCGCATTCTATGAATGCTCGTCTCTGCTTGGCATAGAACTTCCAAATACAACGGAAAGCATCGGAGATGCTTGCTTTTATAACTGTGATGCACTGACTCGTATCATCCTTCCAGAAGGAATCACAATTGGAGATTCTGCCTTTCAGTATTGCGACGCACTGGAATATCTGAGCCTTCCGGAACAAGTTACACTGGAAAAGTATGCATTTTATAATTGTACAAAACTGAATAAGGTATTGTTTGACGGAAAAACAGCCGTTCTTGGTTATCAGGCATTCCGAGACTGTACCATGTGGTTTTCCCAGAAAAACTAACTGAAATTCCTGAGCAGTGCTTTTATAACTGCAATCAGTTGGCATCACTTTCTTTGCCTGCAAGCGTGAAAGCCATCGGCAATAGTGCATTTGATTATTGCAGATCGTTGAAAACCATTCAGCTTCCAGATGGAATTACACTTGGCGCATGGGCGTTTTCCAGCTGTTCCGCACTATCTGCCGTTACATTTGACGGACGATGTGAAGCCATTGGAGAAGGTTGCTTTTATGGATCCGCTCTGACAAAATGCACCATTCCAGATGGTGTAAAGTCCATTGAGAACAGATGCTTTGAGGAATGCCGTAGTCTGGAAACCATTCAATTTGACGGAAAGCCAGAAAAGATTGGCAGTCGTGCTTTCTTTCGCTGCTATGCCTTGAAAGAAATACACTTGCCGGATGGTGTAACCAGCGTCGGCACCCATGCATTTTTCGAATGTAAAGCACTAACTACGGTATCAATTCCAGATAGTGTTACAGAAATGGGTGGAGGCTGTTTTGTTTCCTGTATGGCTCTAACGAATCTCACGCTTTCTAAAAATATAAAATCGCTCCCATACGAAGAGTACGGCTTTTTACAGAATTGCAGAGCGCTGAAGGAATTGACACTACCTGCCGGACTCACTTCCATTGGAACAGCCGCATTCCGGGATTGTATTGCACTGACCAGCATTGTGATTCCGAAAGAAGTTACAGAGCTGCCGGATTACGCATTTTATAATTGTCAAAATCTTGCATCAGTCCGTATGCCGGATACCATCAATCGAATTGGCAGTTATGCGTTTGCAGAATGCCCGGCGTTAACGGAGGCAGTTCTGCCAGCAGGACTTACAGCAACTGGAGAACGTATTTTCAGTGGCTGTACCGGTATTACAACGATCACACTTCCGAAAAAACTAGAAGTAATAAGCAGTGGCATGCTTGCAGGAATGAAAGCATTGACAACAGTCATTCTTCCAGAAGGCGTAACAGAACTTGCATCCAATGCATTTCGAGAATGTACGAGTATCGAAACCATTCAGCTGCCAGATAGTATTACAGAAATTGGAAGCGGTGCATTTTTCGGCTGTACTTCGCTGCAAACCATTCATCTGCCAAAGGGGCTAACAGCCATTCGTTCGGAATTATTCCGAGATTGTACCAAACTAGAGCAAATTGAAATTCCGGATGGTGTAACAGCAATTGAAGCATCTGCTTTTTATCAGTGTACCACCCTAACGTCCGTTGATCTGCCGAAAACAGTGGAGTCCATTGGAAACTGGGCGTTTGGGGGCTGTAAAGCACTGGCATCTGCTTCTCTTTGCGATGGAGTAGTATCCATCGGAGAAGGCGCTTTTGCAAGCTGCACCTCATTGGAAACCTTCACGATGCCAAATTCTGTTACCACTCTTGGTGGTGCCGTCTTTGAATTTTGTTCTTCTTTGACAGATGTTACCCTTTCCAAACAGGTTCCAGCACTTCCGAATCGATATTATGGCTGGTATAGTTCTTATCACAATGGGATGTTTGAAGGCTGCACCTCCCTGCAAAAGGTCGTGATTCCTGACAGTGTGACGACCTTGGGATATGAGTGTTTCAATGGCTGTACCGCATTGGAATCCATTACGCTTTCCAAGAATCTTACCACACTTTCCGGTGCAGAATTTTATGGCTGTACAGCATTGAAGAGCATCGTGATTCCTGCTTCTGTAACAGGTCTATCCGATCAGATGCTGGAAGGCTGCACTGCATTGAAGACAGTAACATTTGCAAATGGTTCCAAAGCAGAAACCATTGGAAAACGAACGTTTGCAGGCTGTACACAATTGGCAGCTCCAACACTTCCGGAAACGATAACCACAATTGGATATGAGGCATTTCGCGAATGTGCATCGCTGACAGATGTAGTCCTGCCGGATGCTGTTTCTTCCATGGGGGAACGCACATTCTATGCTTGTACGCTGTTGCAATCTATTCACATTCCGGCAGCGCTTCCGGCAATCCAGGAATCCACATTCCAAAATTGCGCAGCTTTGGAAACGATTGACTTTTCCGAGGACTCCAAGTTAACGGAGATCGGCAGAAATACATTCCGTTCGTGTACGGCACTTCCGGCTATTGTGCTTCCAGAAGGAGTAACGACAATAGATATCAATGCGTTTACTGATTGTACCTCTCTTACAAAAGTGGTACTTCCGGAAACGATTACTTCTGTTGGAACCTATTTGTTCAGCGGATGTACTGCCTTGACGGATGTAACGCTTTCCAATGCCCTCACAAAAATTCCAGAGGGAATGTTTGCTACTTGTACGGCACTGCAATCCATTCAGCTTCCGAAATCGGCTTCAACAATTGATACCTTGGCTTTTCAGGGATGCAGCGCATTAGAAAGCATTACCATTCCGGAAAGCGTAAAGACAATTGCAGCAAAGGCATTTTACGGATGCAGTGCGATGCAGACAGCAGTGATACGAAACAATGTTTCCTCAATTGGAGAACAGGCATTCGGCTATACAGAAGAAGGCCTTTTGCCCGAATTCACTATGCAGGGTTATTACAATTCCATTGCAGAAGACTATGCGAATGCCAATCAAATTCCGTTTACATTGTTCGGAGAACGGGATTATTCGGAATTATGTGTTGGATATTATGTGGATGGAGACGGTGTTGTAATCACAGACTGCGATCCAAAAGCAGAAAATCTGATTATTCCAGATCAAATTGAGAACCTTCCAGTTGTAAAAATTCAGGCATATGCATTTAAGAACGCTGCCATGCAGCAGATTTCTATTCCAGAAACCGTTACCACCATTGAAAAGGGCGCATTTACACATTGTACTGCTTTGACTGCGGTCAAGTTGCCAGATGCAGTGACCGCTCTTCCAGAAAGCTGCTTTGAAGGTTGTACCGCGCTGACCAGTGTTTCTTATTCGGATCAAGTACAGAGTATTGGAGAAAAAGCATTCTATCAATGTACTGCTTTGTCATCGATTACCATTCCGCAGGCTCTTTCTTCTTTGGGGACATCTGCCTTTTATGAATGTGTATCACTTTCCACACTGGATTTCACACCAATGACCGGTGCCGTTGATCTTCCAAGCTATGCTTTTTACGGCTGCAAAGCACTGGAATCCATAACATTTACAGCAAATGTCCACAACATTGGGGAATATGCCTTTTCCGGCTGCGAGCAGCTCGGATCTGTTCAGGTTTTCAGTGGAAATTGGTATACAATCGGCCGCTGTGCATTTGCCGGATGTTCCAGCCTAACGGAATTTGACTGCACAGCATCAAATGGAACGCTGTACATTCAAGACTGTGCATTTCTGGATTGTCCAAATCTAAAAGATGTGACACTGGAAAATATTTCTTATTATAATTATTATGGAATCGGCAGACAGTTTGGGTATTGCAGCACAACAGATGCAGAAGGCAATGTGACATATACGCCGACCGAAGGCATGCAGCTTCGTGGCTGGGTTAGCTCCAGTACGCAGACCTATGCAGTGGATAACGGAATTTCCTACATTCCAACTGGTGGCGTGGAATATGCACTTTATGAAGATCATGCCGAAATTACCAAATGGACGAATAATACTTGGAGTATTTCCATTCCTGCACAGATTGAAGGCCTTCCAGTTACAGTCATTGGAAATGGCGCATTTAAAGGATTGAACAACTTGGAAGATGTGTATTTCCCCAGTACTTTACAGGAGATTGGAAGTTGTGCCTTTATGAATTCCTCTGCTAGAGATATGCAGATTCCAGGTTCCGTAGAGCGAATTGGAAGTCATGCGTTCTACCAGTCTCGATACAGCAATTATCTAACTGCGGAGTTTGTTATTCTGGGGGATGGTATATTGTATCAGTATAATGGAACAGCAAATGAAGTAACCATTCCATCCAATGTACGGCATATTGGAGAAGATGTATTTGCCTATCATAGAGAGATCACAGATGTTTCCATTCCAGACAGTGTAACAGAAATTTGCGGCGGTGCCTTCTATCAATGCAGTGCCTTAACCAAACTGGAGCTTCCAGATTATGTGGAACGTGTGGCAGTTGGTGCGTTTACAGGCTGCTCTGCACTGAAAACAGTCGCATTTGGAAGTGGAATTCAGGAAGTAGATGCAAATGCTTTTTGTGATTGTACAGAACTTGCAGCATTATACGGATATGCTAGCACTTACATCGAAACCTTTGCACAGGAGCATGTTTACTATTTTGAGGCATATTCTGAACCGGAACAGGAAGAACCAGTATCCGCAGAAGAATCGATCATACACGAAGAAGCAGCAGAATAAAAAGAAGCAGATGTTCCGTTTTTTACAATTTTTTTAGTAGGAAGTGTGATAGAATCATACTTGTGGTTTGGATTCGAAATCCCACAAACCATCTCTAGGATTCACAGTATAGGTCTTACTGGGAACGTCTGTTAGATTATAAGCGATAAGTACTTTATACGCAGATATTTTTCCATACGCATTGCGAATATCCCAAATTGTAACCGAGTTTACAAAGAGGTCTATCAGCATTTTACAAAAGTGTTCATCTTCAATACTTCCTGTGCGAAATTGTTCTAGCCAGTAAATGATTTGGAATTTGTTTAGACTTGCGAAAGTTTTAGATTCTTTTTTCGCTTGCTTTTCTAATTCTCTTTTCTCATTTTCCAAATCATGCATTCGTTTAACCAGCGTACCCGGTTGGATTCCGGTTTCAATAGCTTTTAGAATATTATTTAAAGAGATATCGATTTGATTTATGTGATCCCGAATAGAGGGAAGCATTGAATTCAAATCGATATCTCTTTGATTTTTTTCGCAAGCTATTTCTGAAATTTTTTCAATATTATCGTCTGTGAGAAGAGATACAGCGTCTGAAACTACAAGCTTTTCTATATAGTTTTTACGAATACTTCTTTTATTGCAATTTTTATGTGCATTTGTCCGACCATAACATTGGTAATATTCAATGTTTGTTGAGTTACGGTTTCCCAACATTTTTGAGCCGCAATGTCCACAAAAAATCTTACCGCTGAGCAAATATGGAATTTTGGCTTTATTTCTTCCAGGGGCGTGTGTTGTATTTCTTTTAATTCTCAACTGAACTCGATCCCATAAATCTTTGTCAATGATGGCAGGAATTGCATTTTCAACTCGATAATCTCGATACTTGTAAACACCTATATATTTTTCATTTTTAAAGAGCTTGGTGAAGGAGCTTTTGCCAAAGGCACTTTTCTTTGAGGTCTTAAATCCTCTTTGATTAAAATTGTGACAAATATCACTAACGCTTTCTCCTTCGGCATACCGTTCAAAAGCCTCCTTCACTAATGGAGCGGTATCGGGGTCAATCACCCATTTTTTGTTTTCGACTTTATACCCTAGCGGGTGTACACCCCCTGTGGAATTATGCTTATATGCTGATTCTCGAAATCCTCTCTTAATTTTTTGAGAAAGTTCGGCGCTGTAAAATTCAGCCATTCCTTCCAGTACCGATTCTAGGATAATTCCTTCCGGATCGTCACTAATATTTTCAGTAGCAGAGATGAGTTGCACATTATTCTTTTTCAATTTGTATTTATAGGTTGCGCTGTCGTACCTAGATCTAGCAAATCGATCAAGTTTGTACACAATTACGGCTTCAAAGCGATTTTTCCCGCTATCTTGTATCATTCTCAAAAATTCTGTACGTTTCGTGATGTCTTTACTAGCCGAAGTGGCACGGTCTGCGTAGATTTCAACTATATTAAAGTGGTTTCGATCACAAAATTCTTTGCATACACGAATTTGTCCTTCTATGGATTGTTCCGTTTGGTTATGACTAGAATACCGAACATACAAACACACATTTTTTATCTCTTCGTACATAATTAGTTCTCCTCGATCAATTTAGTAATCATAAGAATAGCTTGCGCTTTTTTTACTAAGGGCAGACTTTCAATGAGCGATACTAGTTCTAAAGTGTCCTTAGAAGGGCTGTTGCGACAGGTATCGTTAAACGGGCTGTTAGTAATATGAGTGTTATGATTATTCTTCACATCTCCTGTCACGATAGTTCCATTCAGTTCATCAGCTTTAATAATTGTGCCTGCATTGACGGATACTTCGTCTGTCTTCCCTAATAAATAATCGACTGAACAATCTAAAACTTCCGAAATGTTGTAAAGATTTTTAGCCTTGAAACCATAAGTGCTTCGAGCACATTGAGATATTGTGTTGATTCCTAGTTCACATCTAGATCTCAAATGTTCCATGGAAATGTTCTTCTCACGAGCTAGTTTTTTGATTCTATTAACAGTTTCTTGTGAATTGTACATAAATCCAACCTCTTTCTTTTATGCATTGTTCCGAAATACACATTTTTTAGTGAAACTGGTTGGTATTCACTTTTCACTGTGATATAATAATTATGTCAACAAAAGTTGTTTACAAACAAAGGGTATACGAAATGAAGCCTACACAAAATTAACTTTGTAGACTCTTCAATGCTATTTTTGTTACTGCAATTTCATTATAGCATGGAATTCCTTTCTTGTCAACTATTGTTTGCAAATTTATTGAAAGGAGGGCATATTGTGTGGAGGAACTCGACGATATGAGAGAACGCTTAAAGAAAAATAGGTTACCTTTCACATGGTTGATTTATCAATTGAGTGTTCGAGGCTTGAAAACAGACAAAAGTGAAATAAGTTCTATTTTTGCAGGAACACGAAAGGGTGCAAAAGCGGATTCGATCATACGAGAGACAAAGATCATTCTAGACAATTACGAAAAAGGTCGAGTACTTGTCATGTTTTCTATTTCACAGATCTGTTCTGGAATGGCAAAGATCAAGCTTTTGCCTGCTGTTTTCTTACGAAAAAATAAGCGTGGAACGCCATATGTTGGATTGTTTTTGGTAACTGTGGCAATGATTTTGATCAATGCAACGGGGCTTTCTACCAGCGATCAGCTGACTTTCTTAATCTTGACTGGCTGTACCTTTTGGATTTTTTCTTATATTATTCTGCACTTGGATGTACTGGTTTTGCGGAAACGTCTTCCAAAAGCACCTCGAACCTTTAAGCTGCCGTTCGGTCCCGTGATTCCAATTCTTGGAATCATTGGAAACGCATTTATGATCTACAATATTGATCCTAGCTGGGAAGTCAAAAAGAAAATCTATTTGATCTTTGTAATCGTTTTGGCAGTGTTATCTGTATATGCAGTAGTTTGGATTAAAGTCGTTATAAAGCGACCTCTTTTCCGATCTTTTCAAATCAAAGAGGTTATGGCGATGGAGTCAGATTTATATCAGATGCATCATAATCCAAGTTTGGCAAAGCGGCTTCATATTCATGCAGAACCGGAGCTTCAAAGCATGCCCGCAGATTTCAATACAGGTACTCGCCCGGAATGAGGCTGAATGAAAAATCCTGTCGTCAAAACAGTCGTTTTATTTGTATGAATACATTCTAAATATGTTGTAAAACACCTTGCAGTTTCCTGTTGCCTATACTATAATACCAATAGTAGTAGAGCAGCATATAGGAAATTGGAAGGTGTTTTTTTATGGAACAACGGATTTACATGACACCTAGGCAGCCGTTCTTTGTTACTGCGGCTGAGACATATACCAAATATGTAATGAATCAATTTGGAATCGTACATTTTTACCAATGCCGAACAGGGATATTGCCAAGATATGCTGTTCCAGATGGATGTGTGGATATGGTATTCTGTTGTGATCCACATGCTCCGGGAGCTGAAATCTGCGGCACCGTGCTTGCACCGGAAACGGTCTTATTGCGATCAGAAACCTGCTATTTTGGTGTACGATTCCTTCCGGGTTATAATCCAATTTTGGGAGTATCCGGAGTAATGGAATCCCTGGTGAATCATCGTATTCCTTTTGATACTTTGATTCGGGATGAACGAATGCTCGAAAGAATTTGCAGCACAATGGACTTCCATCAGCAAATTCGAGCGTTTCTGCAATCCTATCTTTCGATTTACCATCGTATTTCTCCAATGGAGAATAGCAATCGATTGATTCTGCATGCTGCAAATCTTTTGATGCGTTCTTCCGGAAATATCACAATGGATCAATTAGCAGAGGAAATTGGGTACACAGCGCGGTATATTGATAAATGCTTTCGTTCTGAAGTAGGATTGAGTCCGAAACAATTGGCAAAAATTTTCCGCTTCCAAGCAACCGTTCAGGCATTGAATCACCGTTCCAATCAGGCACTTACGGAAGTGGCTGTAGATTTAGGCTATTATGATCAGTCCCATTTCATTCATGAATTCAAAACTTTTTCTGGAATGACTCCCAAAAAGTATTGTTTGCTGCTGCAAAATACACAGTATGAAAAAAAACTAAAAATTTTAGATCACCAAACGTATTCCATTGAGCCTTCTCCATAAAATACCCTTCCGTAATGAAATGGAAGGGTATTTGTATTATAATATACTGTATTAACTCAGAGAAATGAATTCACGTTTATATCCCTAAAAAATCAAAAAACTCTTCTAAAGATTCACTATCCTTTGTAAAATCCCACGTACCTGTTCCATGTGGTGCGTAATACACTGGAGAATTATCTAAACTAACATCTATACAATATGGGTCTGCATTACAATTTGCAATCACAAGATAATTCGGATTCCAATCCTCTACTACAGCCTTTTGTACAGGATTATAGGAATATCCATGTTGTCCAACAAGCAACCCTTTCGCTCCATATAGTTCTATCTCATTTTCATAGGAAAAGAAATCATCTTCTTCCTCCTTGTTATCATTCATATTTATATATACGTTGTCTGCATGTTCATTAAGAAACTTTATGTAATTTTGAGGCAAGTTCCATCTAGAACAAATTTCTTCCATCATCTCTTTTAATTGCATCTATCCAACCATTCTTTCTTATCATCATATTTGTAACTACTTATTTACTTCATGGAATTTCGATTTGTTGAATTTTTCCTTTATTTCAGTCCATTATAACATGCTTTCCAACACTTTTCAAGGTTCTCAAATAATTTTTCCATTTCAAATGGATTTTTTATTTTGTACGTTGAAAATTTGGTTGTATTATGTTATAATAATATAATAGTTACAAAATAAATTCCTCATTGGAGATGAAAACTATGAAAAAAGATGAGCTAATTTATTTATTGTCACAATATTATAGCATGTTTGCCATTCCTGTCAGATTATATGAAAACAATACGCTGCTCTTTCAAAAAATACCATTTTTGGATTCGGAAGATCCCGTATGCTTAGTATTTCATAAAATCATGAATGATAACAGAGCAATTGGGTATTATCTGGATGGATACAACTTCTGTTATGGGTTTATCACAAGTGGCAATCAGAAAATCATTGCAGGGCCTGTCAGTGAATTGAAAAAAACAAAACAGGACATTCGCTATATTGCGTTTAAACGAAACTGCGAAAATGTAGAACGCTTTATCGATGAGATACAGTCTCTCTGTATTATGCATCCGGACACCTTGTTGCAGTCTTTGATCTTTCTAAATTTCTGTATGAACAAAACAATGCTTGATATTTCAGATGTCCGAATAAAAAAAGAACAGCAAGTAGGACTTACGACAGCTTTTAAAGAAGACACTTCTTTTGAGAAAAAAGAGGACTTTTTGACTCGTTCCCGTTCCTATGTGATTGATCAAGAGATTGCCAGAAAAGTCAAAGCCGGCGATGTAGAAGGATTAAAGCAGGGCGCCAATCAGGTATCTTCTGCCAATCCGAGAAATTTTGCACCGCATCTTTTCAGACATACCAAAAACTTTTTTATAAGGCTTCTTGCAATTTGCTGTTTTGCAGCAGTAGAAGCTGGTGTAAATTCTGTTGAAATTGCAGAATTGGAAGAATTATACATTATGAAATGTGAATCATTGGATGATATAGATAGAATCAAAAATCTGCAATATCACATGATATTAGACATGGCAGAACGTGTGCAGAAACTTCATACTTGGAATCCGAGCCATTCACAATTGGTAAAAAGCATCACAGATTATATTAAGGAAAATATGACAGAAAGCATTACAGTATCCAAAATAGCAGAGCATCTTTCGAAAAGCAGAGGATATGTCACAACAGAATTTAAAAAAATAACAGGTATCAATTTGTCGGATTATATATCTGAAATGAAAATTAATGAGGCAAAGGAATTGATTCGATACACGGATAGAAGCTTTATTGACATAAGCAGTTATCTCGGCTTTTCTACACAAAGCTATTTTATCAAAGTTTTTAAAAAAGTCACCGGGAAAACGCCAAGAGAATACAGAGAAAAAACAATATAGATTTGTAAGTACTGTATGACAATTTTACAGGAACCAATACAAAAATGGTATACGCTGCAACTCCAAACTTGTATACTGAAAACAGTACTGTTTCCGTTTTATAAGAGAAAATCAGAGGGGGTATTCATGTGATTCAACAATTGAAACGTACTTTTTCAGTAATATTAAGCGGTGTTCTATTGGTTTCTTCTGCCTCACTGTATCCAGTCAATATGCATGCAGCAGCGGCAACTGTTTGTAAAATTGATCCAACGATCCAGTATCAAACCATTCGAGGCTTCGGTGGAATCAATCATCCGGAATGGACTGGAAAGGATTTGACAGAAGAACAACGGCAAACCGCATTTGGAAACGGGGAGGATGAGTTGGGGCTTACTGTATTGCGTGTATTTGTAAATCCTGATCAAAGTCAGTGGAACAAAGCACTTCCAACCGCACAATTTGCCACAAAAATGGGAGTTACAGTTTTTGCATCTCCATGGGAACCTCCTGCAAATCTTGCAGAATCTGGTGGAAGCAACGGAAAACTGCACCTGCCAAAGTCCAATTATGCCGCTTATGCGAAGCACTTGAATGATTTTGGAACTTATATGAAAAGCAATGGCGTTGACCTTTATGCGGTCTCCGTGCAGAATGAGCCAGACTACGCTTCTGAATGGACGTATTGGTCAACTGATGAAACAACCGACTTTATTGCAAATTACGGAGATCAAATTACAAGCACACGATTGATGTCACCGGAATCCTTTCAGTATGCACCTGAAAATGCTTCATGGGTAGCTGATGGTGGAAAAACATTTTACAGAAAGATTCTGAACAACAGCAAGGCAATGGAAAACTGCGATCTATTTGGAACACACTTCTATGGCACACAGCGGGCGTGGATGGATTTCCCGGATCTTGAAAATTCCGGAAAGGAAATCTGGATGACAGAAGTATATGTCCCAAATAGTGAACAAGATTCCGCAAATCGTTATCCAGAAGCCTTACAAGTTTCTGAAAATATTCACAATGCCATGGTAGTCGGAAATATGAGCGCTTATACATGGTGGTATATTCGCAGACATTATGGGTTAATGACAGAAGATGGGAAGATCAGCAAGCGTGGGTACTGTATGGCACAATACTCCAAATATGTTCGTCCCGGCGATGTGCGGATCGATGCCACAGAACAGCCGGCAGACAATGTCTATGTGTCTGCATATAAGGGTGATGACAATCAGGTAACCATTGTTGCCATTAACAAGGGAACAGAAAGCTATTCGCAGCAGTTTGCTGTAGATGCTGATGCACAAATTACAGAGGTTGACCGTTATCGTACTTCCGCCTCTGAAAATCTGGCAAAAACAGGAAACATGGAGCATGACAGCAGCAGCTTCTGGGCACAGCTTCCTGCGGAAAGTGTTTCTACGTTTGTTGTGACATTGGAAGACAAGCCGGTAGAACCGGATAAAAACGGCTATTATTTTCATGATACTTTTGAGGCGGACAACTGCGACTGGCAGGGACATGGTGCAGCAGATATTGCACTGAGCGGAAGAATACCGTATCAGGGAACCAACGCACTCTTGGTGCAGAATCGTGCCAGTGCGTGGAACGGAGCAGAAAAAACGCTGCCGGCAAAAGCATTTCAGGCTGGAAAAGAATATAGTTTCAGCGTATGCCTGAATTACATGGACGGAGAAAGTTCCAAAAATGCTGCATTGTCCCTACAATATACCAATTCCGCAGGAGAAGTCAAGTATGCAAGAATTGCATCCGCATCTGCAACAAAGAACAATTATGTGCAACTTGCCAATCAAGCGTTCCAGCTTCCTGAAGATGGTAAAGATTTCAAAATCTATGTTGAGATGGAAAATGACACGGATAATTTCTATATAGACGAGGCAATTGGAGCAGTGAAGGGAACTATAATAAAAGGCCCTCCTGTTGAAACGACAACAACTGTCGCCACTACTACCGCTACCACAACAACTACCATTACAATGCCTACTGTTACAACGACCAAAATAACGACAACAATATCCACTCCTACAGCAGAAGCTCAAACTGCATTTTATGGGGACATCAACTTAGATGGTTCCGTTACATTGGCTGATCTGATTCTCTTCCAAAAACAGCAACGAGGTGTGTTAGATCTGAACGAACAGCAAAAACGCAATGCAAATTGCGATTTAACGGATTCTGCAATTACCCCACAGGATGTCACAACATTACTGAACTTCCTAATTGGTAAAATCAATCAACTTCCATTTCAGTAAGTGCCAGCTCAAATCATAAACTCCTTCAGCATTTCAAATTATAAATTCCCTCAAAAAGTTAAACGGACTTCTTGAGGGAATTTTTGTATCAATAGAACTTCGAAACTTGTACAGAATACCTCAAATTGTTTTTACAAATATGCAAGTTACATGACAAATGTGCTATACAAGTATTTTTTCTTTTGCTAGAATAGATATAGTTTGAATCAGATCATGAACTGCGTACAACAAAAGGAGGAATTTTTTGTATGAATAGGCAAAAATGGATTGCTGGATTAACCGCAATGCTATGCAGTGCAGGTGTCCTTTCTTGCTTCCCAGCGATTTCTGGAACCGTGTCTGCGACGGAACTCGTCAACAACGATTTTGAAGTAAATTATGGTGGCTGGTATGGAAATACAGATACTGTCGTTTTAAAAGCAGTAGAAGGAATTGGCTATCATTCTTCACGTGGAATGTCTGTTTCCGGTCGCTCCAGTGCTTCCGATGGGGCAAGTGCAGAAAAAGGATTCTACCTTTCCGGAGATGAAAAGTATACATATAGTGTGTGGGTATATAGTACGGAGGCGGAACAGTTCCATTTCTCTCTCTCCTGTGCCGATTTGGAAACTACGCAGGAATTTGAAACAGAACTAGCAAGCAGAAAAAGCAAAGCTGGCACTTGGACAAAACTTTCCGCTTCCTATCGTGCACCCAAAAATAGTGGAGAATTCCGACTTACTATTACAACTGATAGTACAAATGATTTTGTTTTTGATGATGTGATCATAACAGGAAAGAACGACATGCATACCGTATCGGCTGCATCAACAGAAAAAGGCCTAAAAGATGAATTTGCCAATTATTTTCGAGTAGGCAATATCTTGAACGGAAGCACCGTGAAAAATTCAACCATTACTGCAAGTGTCCTTAAAGATTATAACAGCATTGAATGCGAAAATGAAATGAAGCCGGATGCAACATTGGTACAGTCCCAATGCAATGGCACCAATATTGGTGTCTCACTAAAAAATGCTGCCAGCATCATGGATTTTTGTGTCAACAATAAAATTGCAATGCGAGGACATACACTGGTATGGCATAGCCAGACACCACTGTGGTTTTTCAAAGAAAACTTCAACGCAAATGGAAACTGGGTTTCTGCTACTGTTATGGATCAGCGTATGGAAAGCTACATCAAAAATATGTTTGATGCAATCAAAACACAGTATCCAGATTTAAATCTCTATGCCTATGATGTAGCAAATGAGTGTATTAGCGATGACAGCAATCGTACAGCAAACAATGGTGGCACCAGAGAACCAGGAGAAAATGTGAGTGGACAGTCCCCGTGGGTGCAAGTTTACGGCAGCAATTCTTTTGTAGAACATGCATTTACTTACGCACGAAAATATGCTCCAGAAGGTTGTGCGCTTTACTATAACGATTATAATGAATATTGGGATCATAAGCGCGATGCCATTTACAGCATGTGTAAGTCCCTCTACGAAAAAGGCTTACTAGATGGAATTGGCATGCAATCTCACATCAACGCCAATTACGACGGATTTTCTGGTGTGTCTGCTTACACTACTGCAATGAAAAAGTTTTTGTCTATCGGTTGTGATCTTCAAATCACAGAACTGGATATCACCATGGAAAATGGCACCTATACTTTACAACAGCAGGCAGATAAGTACAAGGCCATTTTTCAGGCGGCCATGGACTGGAATCAGAATCCAACTTCGGATGGCAGAGTAACTGCTGTTTGTATCTGGGGACCAGATGATGCCAATACATGGATCAAAACAGAAAATACACCGCTTCTGTATGACACCAATCATCAGCCCAAGTTAGCATACACCACATTGACTTCCATGATTCCAAAATCCGAATGGGGAGACGGCAGCAATCCAAGTGAAAACGACAAACCGATTGAACCAAACGAATATGGCTGGTACTTTCACAGTACATTTGAAGGCGATACAGACAACTGGGAAGGTCGAGGCAGCGCTGATGTCCTTACCAGCGGCAGAACAGCTTACGTAGGTAGTGAGGCACTCTTGGTGCAAAATCGTACTGCATCTTGGAATGGTGCAGGAAAATCCTTAAATCCAAAAGCATTTGTTCCTGGAAAAGAATACAGTTTTAGTGTCAATGTAGAATATTTTGACGGCAACACAACGGATAAATTCTTCCTAAAGCTGGCCTATACAGACGCAAACGGAAAAACGCAGTATGCAACTGTAGCGGAAGGAACTGCCATTCAAGGTGAATGGGTACAGCTTGCCAATCAAAATTACCGGATTCCAGAAGATGCTTCCAACATGATCTTGTATGTAGAAACGTCAGAAAGTACCAATAATTTTTATTTGGATGAAGCCATTGGAGCAGTAGGAGGAACAACGATTCTTGGAGCAGGGGAATCCAAACCATTCCAATTAGGAGATGTCAATGCGGATGGTGTGATTAACGGAATGGATTTGTCATTTGCAAAACGAGGTGTTTCCACCGCATTCTCCAGTACAGCATCCCGTCTTGCGGCGGATGTAGATCAGAGTGGCAAGGTAGATCAAAAGGATATCCAGCTACTCCAGGATTACCTGCTGGGAAGAATTACATCGTTCCCAACAGCAGAAAAAGAAATTGATCTCACAGCGATGGAGCAGCTTTTTTCCAGCATCACACCGATAGCAAGCTATAAGGCTAATGGAGAAAACAATCCACTGTTTACCCAGCGTTTTGGAGCAGATCCTGGTGTAATGGAATACAACGGCAGGGTATATGTGTACACTACAAACGATGTGATCGAATATGACAGCAACGGAAATGTAACTGAAAACACCTATGCACAAGTCAACAAAATCAACTGTATCTCCTCCGATGATATGGTGAATTGGACCGATCATGGCGCCATTCCAGTGGCTGGAGCAAGTGGTATCGCCAAATGGGCAGATTGTTCTTGGGCACCCTGTGCAGCACATAAGACAATCAATGGCAAAGAAAAATTCTTTCTTTATTTTTGTAACGGTGGAAATGGTGTCAGCGTCCTAACGGCGGACAGTCCAACTGGTCCGTGGAGTGATCCACTTGGAAAGGCACTCATTACTAGAGCTACCCCTAACTGCGGAGATATTACGTGGCTATTTGATCCTGCTGTATTTGTGGATGATGACGGAACTGGTTATCTTTGCTTTGGTGGCGGTGTACCAGATGGAAAAAATGAAATGCCTGATACCTCTAGAGTCGTAAAACTTGGGGAGGATATGATCAGTCTTGCCGATACACCAATAACGATCCATGCTCCATACTTATTCGAAGATTCTGGCATCAACAAAATTGGAGACACCTATTACTATACCTATTGTTCCAATTGGAAAACTACTGGAAATACATACGGTATGACCAGCGGCGCAATTGAGTATATGACTGCTTCTAATCCGCTCGGACCATATACCTACGGCGGAGAACTGTTTCCAAATCAGGGAAAATTCTTTGGTTTGTATGGAAACAATCATCACTCCATTTGCGAAGTGAATGGACAGCTGTATTTGTTCTATCACAACCGCAGTGTGGAACAAGCGATGGGAATTGAAGGCAATTATCGAAGCCCACAGGTAGATCAAATTACGATAAGCGGCACGAAATTGCATACCGTTACCGGCACCATGCAGGGCATTGCTCAGCAAAAATCGATCAATCCATACAGTAAAATTCAAGCAGAAACCATGTCTAACCAAGCCGGAATAAATGTTCGAGGATTAAGTGATACCATTGTGACAGATATCGACAAAGGTGATTGGCTCCAGGTCAGTGGCGTCAACTTTTCCAAAGGTGCATCTAAGATAATTTTAACAGCCTCTTCTAAAAATGGTTGTGCAGTAAAAATATGCACCGGTTCTCCTACTGGTAAAGCAGTTGGTTATGCAGAAATCCCAGCAGGCGGAAAAATGGCAGAAGTCACAGCCAGCGTGCAGGGACTCAGCGGAAAGCAAGATCTATATTTTGTATTTAGTGCTCAAGCAGAAATGGATAGTTGGATAGCAAAATAATATACTGATACATGGAAAAGCATAAATGGCAGTAGAATGATATTCTACTGCCATTTTGTTTTTCAACTTAAACCATCAATCCAGCTCTGAATCTCTTCCTCTGAAGAATCTGCATCCAGTCTGCTTCCTGCAAGCCAGTTTCCACCACCGGATTGTGTTTTCAAATTGGATTCACTTTTGTCGATCTTGCTGCTACCAGAGGTGCAGAATGGGATAATAGTTTGATTGGAAAAATCATACGATTCTACAAATGTGCTCATAATTCTCGGCGCATCTCCCCACCAAATCGGATATCCCAAATAAATTGTAGAATAAGCATCCAAAGAAATCGGTTCACCTGCAATTTCAGGACGCACATTTGGATCATTCATTTCAATATTTGCGCGACACTGATCGTCATTATAGTCAAGATCGGCCTCACAATATGGATCAGCTGGAACAATTTCATACAAATCTGCACCAGTTACATCAGCAATCTTTTCGGCAACTGCTTTTGTATGACCTGTCGCGGAAAAATAAACTACAAGTGTTTCTGTGCCTGTATGAGTAGAATCCGCCTCCGATTCTGATAATTCCGTGATGTCTGTCATCTGATTTTCTTTTGTAGCCAACTCTGTTTTGATATTACGCTCTTCTGATGTAGCATTGCTACTTATTTGAGCTGCTCCACAAGCAGTACTACTCAGCAATAGCAGGATCGCCGTTATACCAGAAATAATTTTTTCATCTGTTTCTCCTCCATTTCATTATTCTGCAAGAGAAATGGTAACAGTTACATTCTCTTCGCCCAAAATGCTTTTCAATTCTTCTTTTGTAACAGAAGAATCGAGATGTCCCAGTCTTGTAAATGTCCATGAATTTTTGTCATAATACAAAACGAACTGATTTCCTTGATACAAAATCAAATCGCCAAAATCTGTATCAATTGGTTCATCATTTCTGGGAAGTGTCTGCGGCAGAGAGCCAGTTTTTTCAAAATTTCCATAATCATGCAAATCCAAAGTCAAAGGACCATCGTTTAAAAGTTCTGCAAACGCTTTTGCAGAGGAATTGTCTGCTAAAGTTGCCATCAACGTATGATTGTTTACAGCAATACTAATTCTGGTGTCTGTTGTTTGCTTTGGTAAATCCAGCGTAGAAATCCAATCAGAAACGCTTTTTTCCGAAGCACTACCGGAAAACCGTTTACCTGGCAGTTGATTTCCAATGGAAACACCTAAATTTGCGATACGGTTTTCACTGGCTGCAATACTACTGCTGCCAGAAGTACAAAACGGAATGACTATTTTATCAGAAAAGTCATAACTTTCCAAAAATGTATCAATGATTCTCGGTTCCTCTCCCCACCAAATGGGATATCCGATATAAACCACGTCATAGTTATCCATGTTTTCTACACTGCCGGAAATCTCTGGTCGGCAAGACACATCATTCTGTTCCTGATTTGCACGGCAACTGCTATTGGAATAATTTAAGTCTTCTGTCGTATATGGAATAGCTGGTGTAATATCATAGGAATCTGCTCCAGTATATGCTGCGATATACTCTGCAATTTTCTTCGTATTACCTGTTGCAGAGAAATAAGCAACTAGTGTATTCCGTTCTCCTTCTATCGTCTGTTTGGTGTATGCTTGTTTCATCAAACAGAGATCAAATGTATCCCAAATACCGTCACCATTCAGATCATAGTTCTTTTCGCTGAGGTCTGGTGTTTCTTTAGCAAGCAAAAAGTCCTGCAAGTTGGTGACATCCGATATGGTATAATTGGTATCATTTGCTTTTGTTCTTGTATTAGCATGCGCAGAAAATAAGCTGACTAGAGATAAACCAAATATTGCAGTGATAATACCAATCAATCGTTTTTTTCCTTTCATAATCCCGCTCCTTTTTATACAACATTTTTTACCTGAAACCGAAGATAATCCAGTTTATCCAGCTGAGTTTCTTTTTTGTGGATTTCTTGCAGCGTTTCATTCCGCTTTTCATTCAATATTTGTAGCCGTTTTTCCTGCGTATCAGCTCCTTTCATTAGCAACTGCATGTAGGATTCTACTTCACTTTTCTGAAAACCAATATCATGCAACGTGACAATTATACTTAAATACGCAATGTCTTGGTCTTGATATTGTACTGCTTCTTCACATTTTAATGGAATCTTTCCATGTCTCCAATGCTCGTACTCCTGTATAATTTTCAATGGAATTTGATAACACTTGCGTACTTCATCTGCTGTCATTACATGCCTCCTTTCCTATCATCATAAAAAATGTAGATGTCCGTTTGGAACATCTACATGATAACATACTTTTTAAGAACTGTAAAATACTTATATAGAATCAGCAGAAATGCCTATAAAGTATTTCTGATATGATTGATGAACTGTTTAACAGCTGCACCCATCATCTGATTCTTTTTCCAAACCAAAACAGAACCAGTTTCCAAACGTGGAGTCAAAGGCACAAAGCACAAATCATCATAGAACTGCATCCCAAAATCAAAACAAAGCGCAGCACCGATACCAGTTTTAACCATGGCTGCTGCATTGACAATTAGGTTATAAGTAGCTGCAACCTGCATCTTTTCATAATAATCTCCGAACCAACTTGCTAATTCATTCTTGACTAGTTCCCGTTTTACCATAAGCAGCGGCATTCCGATCAAATCTTTTGGACAAACAGTTTCTTTCCTGGCAAGCTCAGCATCTTTTCGAATAAGAATGCCCCACCGTTCTTTTTGTGGCATTCGAAAAAACTCATATTTTCCGATATCCACCGGTTCTGTCAACAATCCAGCGTCTAGCGTTCCTTTTTCAATGCGTTCTTTGATCTCATCTGCAATGGCACTGTGAATGTGAAACTGTACCAGTGGATATATTTGCTGAAAGGTTCGGATTTGCTCAGCGAGAAACAGCATACTTTTGGTTTCACCGCATCCAATGGCAATTTCACCGGACAATGCCTGCTCTTTGTGAGAAAGTTCCTGTACGGTTTTTTCGGAGAGAGAAATTAGTTCTTGCGCACGCCGTTTGAGCAGCATGCCATCTTCTGTCAAGATAATATTATGATTGCTTCGGTGAAAAAGAGTTACTTCTAACTCTTTTTCCAATTGTATCAGTTGACGAGATAGGGTAGGCTGTGTAATATGCAGAAGAGAGGCTGCTTTTGTAATGTTTTCTTCTCTGGCAACCATCAGAAAATACTTTAGCACACGCAGTTCCATTATCATCATCCCATCATTACAACATAATATAATTATTTTTGGTAAGAAAAATCATCGAAAATTATGATCAATCAGCCACTTGAGAAACAAACCAATATGATTAGAAACATATAACCAGATTTCATCAACCTGTTCTTGTGTAAATTCACCTGTAATTTTGTGATTTTTTCCGATACAGTTTCGCTGCACTTTCCCAGTGCCACTCTGCATTGTCAAGCGACATATAATTTTCTCCATAAAAATTTGGCCTATTCCGCACGAAAAACTGACATTTTACTTTGTAATTACGACATTTCCATCTGAATCAAGAAGCGGTGTAATGCCACCTGCATAACCTGACATCCATACTAAATAATTTACGCCTGTTTCTTTATCTATAAGTATTTGGCGAACACCAGAATTTTTCAACTGAGAGCCATCTGTATATATAACCTCAAATCTATTTTCTTTTTTAACCATCTTTAATTCCTCCATCTAAATTCCAATTTACCAAATAATTTTCTTCACTTTATTTCTCTCATTAATATATCATACTATGTGCAAATTTTCAACTCAAAAAAGCAAAATTTACTTAAATTTTATATTCCTTGAAACAAGTACTATGAAAACAATGCAAAGGAAATTTAAATCACAATTAAAACAGGTTGAAAATACACGCACATTGTGGTATAATGAAAAACAATAAGAGTTTATTTTGATCAATCAGATGCGCTGCATTTGGTATATTTGCGCACTGAGAATGGAAGTGAAGAAATGCATTTATCGATGGCTGGAATTGACGTACATACAGCAGATATTTCCATGCGGGAATCTTTTGCATTTTCATTGGAACAAGAAAAGACACTTTTGACTGCGTGGATGCAAGAAAAAAAAGTACATGGTGCGGTGCTCTTGGCAACCTGCAATCGAACAGAATTATATATTACATCAGAATCAGCAGTTTCTTCAGCGGAATTGCTGCTGCATGCTGCAAAAATCGAGCAAACTACCCCAAAATTATTAATTTTAGAGGAAATAGAGGCAGCGCAGCATTTAATGGAAGTAGCTTGTGGTCTACATGCACAAATTCTACATGAAGAACAAATCGTTACACAGGTTGGCAATGCACTCGAACTGGCACGCAGCTGCCATAGTACAGATGCCGTGCTAGATACACTGTTTCGCACAGCTGTTTCTGCCGGAAAAGATGCTCTTACACAAGTTTGTATTTCTGTGGTACCGCTTTCCATTTCCTATCGTGCTGTACAGCGCTTGGAACAGGAACTGGGAAGTTTGCAGGGAAAGCGGTGTCTCGTCATCGGAAATGGCAATATGGGTCGGCTTGCCGCTTCGCTTCTGGTGCAGCGTGGTTGTCAAACAAGTGTAACGCTTCGCTCCTATCATCATGGAGAAACAGTGGTTCCATTTGGCACTATTCCAATTGCTTATGAGAAACGCTTTCTGCAAATGGAACAATCCGATATTGTCATTAGTGCAACGAGAAGTCCGCATCATACGATTTTAAAACATCAGCTGGAAGCCGTTCATCATCGCCCATCTTGGCTGTTGGATTTAGCAATGCCCCGCGATATTGAGGCATCCTGCGAAGAATTAGAAGGTGTAACCCTTTGGAACCTAGATGATTTGCAAAGTGAAACCAAGCCAAACAAAAACGCAATCGATGCCCTGCAACAAATTGCAGAACAGTATGCTGATACTTTTCGCATGTGGCGAAACTATCGGGATTCCGTTCCCTATATGCAGCAATTAAAAGAATTGACTGCGCAGCGCATCCTGCATAGTACGGCAATAGAACCTTATCGAACCATGCCGCAACTGGAAGAACTGGTCCATTTGGCAACAGAAAAAACAGTGGACATGCTGATGGGCAGCATGAAAGCACAAATCGAACCGCATCTGCTACAAGATTGCTGTGTCAAAATTAAGGAAAGGGGACGGTTTTAGAGAATGGGAACTGTCATCCGTATTGGAAGCCGTTCCAGTCGTCTTGCAGTCATACAAAGCAAGCTGATTATGGAAGAAATCCAAAAAATTATGCCCGATGTAAAACTAGAATTGGTTACAATGAAAACAACTGGAGACAAAATTCTGCATCAAACTTTGGACAAAATCGGCGGGAAGGGATTATTTTTAAAAGAACTAGACGCAGCACTTTTGTCTGGAAAAGTTGACCTCTGCATCCATAGTTTAAAGGATGTGCCAACAGAGGAAAATGCTGCCATTCCATTGGGTGCCTATTCAATACGAGAAACCCCCGGAGATGTTCTGGTATTACCAAAAGGCGTTTTTCATTGGAATCCTGCACAACCAATAGGATGTGCAGGCCTGCGTCGCACGATGCAATTTCAGGAATTATATTCAGACGCTGTGATAAAGCCGATTCGTGGAAATGTGTTGACCCGACTGGAAAAGCTGGACAGCGGTGCATATGGTGCATTGATTCTGGCAGAAGCCGGTTTAAAGCGACTTAATTTATCAGATCGGATTTCCGTTCGCTTTTCACCAGAACAAATGGTTCCGGCAGCCGGGCAAGGTGTCATTGTCACGCAAAGCCGTGCAGGAGAATATTCCGAACTTTTGAAGCAATTAAATCATCCAGATGTAGCACTTTGTGTAAAAACAGAGCGCCGTCTGTCGGCATTGCTCGAAGGAGACTGTTCTGCACCGATTGGCTGCCACGCTAGACTCTGCGGCAACCATATGACACTTTATGGCTTTTCCGGTTTAGGCGGTGTTCCAAAACATGCCTTGGTACAGGGGGAAAAAACAAATGCCGCTGCACTCGCAGAAGCACTCGCACGACAATTACAAGAATAGAAAGCTGGTAGGAACCATGAATTTAACCAATCGTCCACGCCGCTTGCGCAATGGCGCACTGCTTCGTAGTATGGTACGGGAAACTCGTATCTCTGCGGATACATTGATTTATCCAATGTTCGTTCAAGAGGGAAAAAATATTAAAGAAGAAATCGCTTCCATGCCTGGTCAATATCGTTGGAGCCTAGATCGAGTAGATGAAATTTTACAGCAAATTTCTGATTCTGGCGTAAAAAGTGTATTGCTTTTTGGAATTCCTGCTAAGAAAGATGCAGTTGGAAGCAGTGCATGGCAGCCGGATGGAATTGTACAGCAGGCCATTCGACATATTAAAACAGCCTATCCACAGCTTTATGTCATTACAGATGTCTGCATGTGCGAATATACTTCACACGGGCATTGCGGCATTTTATGCGACCACGATGTAGATAATGATCAGACACTGGAAGTATTAGCAAAAACTGCACTTTCTCATGTTCAAGCTGGTGCAGATATGGTAGCTCCTTCCGATATGATGGATGGAAGAGTTGGAAAAATTCGGCAGGTTCTGGATGAAAATGGGTTTATCAATACGCCTATTTTGGCATATTCCGTAAAGTATGCCTCTGCCTTTTATGGCCCATTTCGAGATGCAGCTGGCTCAGCACCTGCATTTGGAGATCGAAAAACCTATCAAATGGATCCGCACAATGCACGAGAAGCGATTTTGGAAGCAGAATTGGATGTGCAGGAAGGTGCCGATATTCTCATGATAAAACCAGGAATGGCATATCTGGATATTTTAAAATCTTTGAAAGAACGATTCCAAAAACCAGTCGCACTCTATAGTGTCAGCGGGGAATATGCCATGATTCAGGCAGCTGCAGCCGCAGGGTATATTGACAGAACGGCTGTCATTTGTGAATCTGCTGTCTGTATGTATCGTGCCGGTGCTGACATGCTCATTACTTATTTTGCGATGGAACTGGCGCAGTATATCAAAGAGGGGAGAATTGGATAATGTTACATACAGAACATTCTGAAGAACTGTATTCTCGTGCCAAAGAGCTTTTGCCTGGCGGTGTCAATTCTCCGGTGCGTGCATTTTTATCCGTAGGCGGTACCCCACGATTCATTCACCATGCAAAGGGACAATATCTCTATGATGAAGATGACAATGCCTATATTGATTACATTGGTTCCTGGGGCCCAATGATTTTGGGGCATAATCCAGACTTTATTCTGGACGCTGTTCGCAAGCAACTAGAATGCGGTTTGAGTTATGGTGCTGCAACTGCCCTAGAAGTCGAAATGGCAGAACTGATTCATGAGATTGTGCCTTGCGTAGAAATGATGCGCATGGTCAATTCCGGAACCGAAGCGGTTATGAGTGCCATTCGTGCCGCCAGAGGATTCACCGGAAGAGATAAAATTGTAAAATTTGAGGGTTGCTATCACGGTCATGCCGATGCAATGTTGGTGAAAGCCGGTTCTGGTGTAATGACTGCCGGAGTTCCGGATTCCAGCGGCGTTCCAAGTGGCTGTACGGCAGATACACTTTCTGCGATATACAATCATCTCGACAGTGTAGAGCAGCTGTTCCAGCAATATCCGTCTGAAATTGCCTGCGTAATTGTAGAACCAGTAGCAGCAAATATGGGTGTTGTCCTTCCGGAATCCAATTTTCTTTCAGGATTGCGCCAGATTTGTGATCGGTATGGTGCCTTGTTAATTTTTGATGAAGTTATCACTGGATTTCGATTGCAACTGGATGGTGCCATTGGATATTTTGGCGTTACACCAGATCTTGTGACATATGGAAAAATCATTGGTGGTGGTATGCCAGTAGGCGCATACGGCGGCAGGAAAGAAATTATGCAGCTGGTTGCCCCACTTGGTTCTGTTTATCAAGCTGGAACGCTCAGCGGCAATCCTGTAGCAATGTGTGCTGGCATTACACAGCTTCGTTATTTGCAGGCACACCCAAAAGTATATCAGCAAATTAGAGGTTTATCAGATCGTTTTCGCAATGGTTTAAAAGAAATTATTCAGCGCTATCATGCTCCATGTACCGTAAATGGCATGGAATCTCTTTCCTGTCTCTATTTCACATCGAAACCAGTAACCAACTATGCCAGTGCCAAACAAGCTGATACCCAACAGTTCCGACAGTATTTCCATTATATGCTGGATGCTGGAAGTTACTTTGGTCCTAGTCAGTTTGAAGCAATCTTTGTATCGAATGCACATACAACACAAGAAATTGACAAAACATTATCCGATGCAGAAGCTTATTTTGCAGCACAAGAGAAAAAATAAATATTTAACAAACATTGAAAGAGGAGAACACTATGAAACAGGGAACGGTATTTCTGGTGGGAGCCGGACCAGGGGATCCGCTCTTGCTGACCGAACGAGGCAAACAGTGCTTACAGGAAGCGGATGTTGTTGTCTATGACGCACTGGTCAGTGCATCTGTACTCAATTTGACTCGACAAGACTGCACGCTGATTTTTGCCGGGAAAACAGCCGGACAGCATCATAAAAAGCAAAGTGAAACCAATCTTTTATTGGTTCAACTGGCACAGCAAGGAAAAAAAGTGGTGCGTCTGAAGGGCGGTGATCCATTTGTCTTTGGAAGAGGTGGAGAAGAAGCACAGGTTCTACAGGCACATGGCATCCCATTTGTAATTGTACCAGGTGTATCATCATGCTATAGTGTGCCGGCATATGCCGGCATTCCAATTACGCACCGTGCCTATGCCTCCTCTTTTCATGTGATTACCGGACATCGAAAAACAACGCAACAAGAAGACCTGGATGGTGTTGATTTGGCTCATTTGGAAGGAACATTGGTTTTTCTGATGAGCCTTGGCAATCTGTCTCAAATTGTAAAATCACTGATACAGGCTGGAAAATCTCCAGACACTCCAACGGCAGTGGTGGAACATGGAACAACTGCACAACAGCGTGTTGTTACGGCACCTTTGAAAAATATTGTACAAGCAGTACAAAAAGCCGGCTTACAAACGCCAGCTATGACAGTGGTAGGAGAGGTAGTTTCTCTTCGCCAAGAACTGCACTGGTGGGAGCAACTCAGTGTATTGCATGGAAAAAAAGTACTTCTTACGGGTACACCAGACTACACACAAAAAGCAGCAGCATTGCTTCGAAGTTATGGTGCGGAGGCGTCAGAAGTAAGCTTGATCTATCCGCAAGCACCTCAAAAAAGCATGCTTTCCAAAATTGCATGGCATACCTATACTTGGGTCGTGCTGACTAGTGCCAATGGAGTTGCAGTATTCTTTGACAGCTTACAGCAAGATGGGATAGATTTACGCCGATTGCTGCATTTACGCTTTGCCGTAATTGGAAGCGGAACCGCACAAGCGCTTGCCAAACATGGCATTTTTGCAGATTGCATTCCGCCTCAATTTCATAGTAAAAGTCTGGCAGAGACCTTGATTCCACAGCTGACCGAGCAAGATCATGTCCTACTACTTCGAGCAGAAAATGCTTCCGAGGTGCTTGCACAACTTTTGAAACAGGCTGGTATCCAGTTCCAAACGATTCCACTTTACAGCGTACAATCGGATGTTCGAAAAAAACATCTGTTGCTGACGGAATTGAAGCATGCAGATTATGTTTTTCTTGCCAGTTCCTCCGCAGCCAGAACATTTGCAGCAATGACAGCAGGAGAAACGCCATATTTTGCACAAATCATTTCTATCGGTGCTGCCACAACACGTACAGCAGAATCTCTGGGAATTTCAGTAACCAAAACAGCAACACAATCTGACACAATCGGCATGATACAATGTATTCTTCCACCTGCTGAGCAGGAGGTTCTCTCATGATGAGCTATCCGATTTCCCTGCACTTACAAGGGAAAAAGTGTATTGTCTTTGGTGCTGGCACCATTGCACAGCGACGTGTACAGGGACTTTTGCAGGCAGGCGCAGTGGTAACCGTTGTTGCGCCAGAATCAAAACCAATCTGCTGGGAACATATCGCACTCACATATCTACAAGGACGCTATCATCCGGAATTGCTTACGGATTTTTTTCTGGTATTTGCCGCAACAAATGATCCTGTAATCAATGCACAGATTGTTCGAGCCTCGCAGGAAAAAGGGAAGTTGGTATCTACTGTAACAACCGACTCAGCTTCTACAGCAGATTTTTCCCTTCCTGCCTGTCGCAGCAGCGGAGCTGTTACGCTTGCAATTACTACAGAAGGAACTGCTCCGGCACTTGCTACTGCAATTGGTAATGCATTGCTACCTGAACTTGCAAATTATGAAACCCTATGTACTTGCATTCACGCCTTACGACGCACCTGGAAAGAAATCATTCCAGAAAAGGAACAACGCATACAGCTTTTCAGGAAAATTACGACACCAGCAGCATTAACCTTGTTTCGAGAGCAGGGAAAAGATGCCTACTTACAATATGCTGCGCAATGTTTTGGAACAGAATTAACCAAAAAATCTGCCATTCTTGTAGTGAGTTTTGGGACTGCCTACGCAAAAACACGAGAACAAACAATTGGTGCAGTGGAACGAACAATTAGTAAAGCATTTCCAAAGGCAGATGTGTTTCGTGCTTTTACAAGTCGCAAAATTGTTCACCGTATGCGGCAAACAGGAATTGCAATTGATACAGTATCAGAATCCATAGAACGCTTAAAACGTATGGGATATACACAAGTCTTTTGTCAGCCGACTTATCTTGTTCCTGGAAGAGAATACGAACGGCTTTGCTCAGATCTGGAAGTATGGAAAAATGCTTTTTTTCAATTTTCCATAGGAGAGCCGCTTCTGTCACAGATGGAAGATTATCCGCTTCTCATTCAGGCATTGGAGGAATCCGGTATCATTACACATTCTGAAACAGAACTGTATCTCCTGGTGGGACATGGAACTTCTCACATTGGCAATCTGGCATATCTTGCACTGGAAGACTGGCTGAAACATTCCGGATATTCCAATGTATTGGTAGGAACAATAGGCGGATATCCAACCTTAGAAATGGTATTGAAACAACTAAACCAAAAAGGTTGTTCAAATGTAATTTTGATTCCTACGTTATTGGTTGCCGGAAAGCACGTGCAACAAGATATAGCAGGAGAAAAACCAGATTCTTGGAAATCTGTTTTAGAACAGAACGGATACTCTGTTACAGTACGTCTACAGGGACTGGGAGCATTTCCAGCCATACAACGTCTTTATCTTGCGCATTTGCAAAAAATCGTCGCGGATATTTCTTGATAGAATTTGAAAAAGCTGAACAAGAGAAAACCTTGTTCAGCTTTTGTGCACTTTAAACAATTTAAAGCGCTGTAAAAATCATGTTTTATCGCAATATACAAAAAGAGAAAAACGCCCTTGACAAATTCCTAGTTTTGCAGTATTATATATAGCATATTAAGCATATCAAAATAATATGAATAGTAGGGAAAGGAGACATTGCAATGCGATATGTCCATGCCACGGCATCCGGTGGAATTGTACGATGTTTTTCTTCTTTTTCTGAAATAGATGCATAATCGCAAATAAATAAAGAGAAAGAAGGAAAATAAGATGAAAAGAAATCAAATTTTTGGTATTTTGATCGCAGTAATTCTGACAGGCAGTGTTTTCACTGGATGCGGAAATGGTACTGCTTCCGGCGATAGCGTTAGCATAACCAATGTCTCCTATGATCCGACTAGAGAACTTTATTCTGAATACAATGCAATTTTTGCAGAACATTGGAAAGAAAAAACTGGACAAGACGTGGAAGTTACACAGTCTCATGGCGGCTCTGGCAAGCAAGCATTGGAAGTTGCCAACGGTCTGGAAGCTGATGTGGTAACATTGGCATTGGAATATGATGTAGATGCCATTCAGAATGCTGGCTTAATTGAAGATGGATGGATCAATGAATTCGAAGATGACAGTGCTCCATATACTTCTACCATTGTTTTTTTGGTTCGAAAAGGAAATCCAAAGGATATTCACGATTGGGACGATCTGGTAAAAGATGGCGTTGGTGTCATTACACCAAACCCTAAGACTTCCGGTGGTGCCAGATGGAATTACCTAGCAGCATGGGCATATGCAGACAAACAAGACGGCGGCGATGAAACACAAACCAAAGCGTTCATCCAAAAACTTTATCAAAATGTTTTGGTGCTGGATTCTGGTGCAAGAGGCGCTACGACAACGTTTGTAGAAAATGGGCAGGGAGATGTCTTGATTGCATGGGAAAACGAAGCATATTTATCAATCAAAGACAATCCAGATGATTATGAAATCATCACACCAAGTATCAGTATTTTAGCACAGCCTTCTGTAGCTGTTGTAGATGAAGTTGTGGACGATCGCGGAACACGAGAGGTTGCAACAGAATACTTACAGTATCTTTATTCCGATGAAGCACAGCGGATTGCAGGAGATCATTATTATCGGCCTACCAATCCAACAATTTTACAGGAATATGCAGATGTATTTGATCTGAACATTGACCAAGTTACCATTCAAGATTTCGGCGGATGGGATGAAGCACAGAAAAAACATTTTGCCGAAGGCGGCATATTTGATGAGATTTATGAAAAATAAGGAGCAAGTATGAAAAAAAGCGGCAAACGAGTGATTCCTGGATTTGGATTGTCCATGGGAGTAACACTTTCGATTCTCAGCATCATTGTTTTAATTCCTTTGGCATCATTGGTCATTTACACAGCACAGCTTAGTCCATCGGAGTTTTGGGAAACAATCACACGTCCTCGTGTTTTAGCAAGCTTTCGTGTCAGTTTACTTACAGCATTTGTAGCTTCCGCAATCAATGCAGTGATGGGTGTTATTCTTGCCTGGGTGTTGGTTCGGTATCGATTCCCCCTGAAGCGTTTGCTCAATGGAATGATTGAATTGCCATTTGCACTGCCCACGGCAGTTGCAGGTATTGCATTAACTTCTTTGACAGCAGACACCGGACTGGTCGGAAAATTTTTTGCACGATTTGGAATTGAGATTGCCTATACCAGAGCCGGTATTACAGTCGCTTTAATATTTATTGGCATTCCATTCGTCGTACGTACCGTACAGCCAATTTTGGAAAAACTGGATCTGACCTACGAAGAAGCAGCTGGCGTATTGGGAGCAAGTCGCATTCTAATTTTCTGGAAAGTGATTTTCCCGGAAATTTTGCCAGCAACATTGACTGGATTTGGATTGGCATTTGGCAGATGCTTGGGAGAATACGGAAGTGTTGTATTCATTGCCGGCAATCAACCTTATAAAACAGAAATTACGCCGCTGATTATCATGTCTAAATTACAAGAATATGATTACACAAGCGCAACGTCCATTGCACTTGTTATGCTGATCGCAGCCTTTTTCATTTTATTCTTTACCAACCTAGTGCAGGCAAGAAGTTCAAAAATTTTGAAGGGAGGGCAGTAAGCTATGCATGAAGAAACCATAGGATCTAAAGTTGTAAAATGGATTTTAATTGGAATCAGTATTTTGTTTTTGGTGCTGATGCTGCTGCTTCCTTTGATTACAGTGATTTCCGAAGCACTACGAGATGGCTGGAAAACGTATCAAGCAGCTGTAACAGATAAATATACTGTAAAAGCAATTCTTTTAACATTAGAAGCAACCGCCTGTGCTGTTGTTGTCAATACAATTTTTGGTGTATTTGCGGCACTCGCAGTTACAAAGTATCATTTCCGCGGAAAAAAGGTGCTAACCACCTTGATTGATGTTCCGGTAACGGTATCTCCAATTATTGCCGGCTTGATTTTCTTGCTGACATTTGGCAGACAAAGTGATTTGTATCCATTGCTGCACGACTTGGGCATTAAAGTTGTGTTTGCAGTCCCCGGCATTATTCTGGCAACGGTTTTTGTTACTTTCCCATTTGTTTCACGAGAATTGATTCCGGTACTGGAATCACAAGGATCGGATGAAGAGGAAGCCGCTGCATTGATGGGCGCAAATTCATGGACCATTTTCTGGAAAGTCACATTTCCACATATGAAATGGGCACTTCTATATGGCGTTGTCCTTTGTGCCGCAAGAGCGATGGGCGAATTCGGTGCAGTTTCTGTCCTTTCCGGACATTTACGTGGAAAAACCAATACACTGCCCTTACATGTTGAGATTTTATTCAATGAATTCCAATATGTACCAGCGTTTGCAGTTTCATCAATTCTAGTAATAATGGCAATTGTCATTCTAGTTATTCGCAGTTTAATTGAACACCGTGGAAAGAAGGAAACCTGATGTATGTAGAATTGAATCATATCAACAAACGCTTCGGCAATTACCAAGCATCGGACGATGTAAACTTTGGAATTGAAAAAGGCAAGCTGATCGGATTGCTCGGCCCCAGTGGAAGCGGTAAAACAACCATTCTGCGTATGATTGCCGGTCTGGAGCATCCAGACAGTGGTGAGATTCAAATTGATGGCAAAGTAGTCAATGACATCCCTGCCAGCAAACGTGGAATTGGTTTTGTTTTTCAAAATTATGCACTCTTTCGCTATATGACGGTGTACGATAACATCGCTTTTGGATTAAAAGTACAGAAGGTCGATAAGAAAACGATTGCCAAGCGTGTTTCCGAACTAATTGAACTGATTGGATTAAAAGGCTTGGAAAAGCGATATCCCAGTCAGCTTTCCGGCGGCCAACGGCAGCGAGTAGCATTTGCCAGAGCCTTGGCACCAAATCCACAGCTTCTGCTGTTGGATGAACCATTTGCAGCAATTGATGCAAAAGTTCGTCAGGAATTGCGCAGCTGGCTGAAAGAAATGATTGGTAAACTTGGCGTTACCAGTATCTTTGTAACACACGACCAGGATGAAGCAATTGAGGTTGCCGATGAAATTATCATTACCAACCGAGGTAGAATTGAACAGATGGGAACTCCATTGGAGATTTACCGCCATCCACAAACTTCTTTTACCGCTTCTTTCTTTGGGCAGACTTCTGTATTGGAAGATTATCAAAAGTATCACACCTTCCAAAAGATGGAGCATGTAGAAAAGGCAATTGTTCGACCAGAGTTCCTGAAAATCACCAAAAGAGGAGAAGTACAAAAATTTGGCAGTTCTGCTTCCAAGGGCGTGGTAGAGCGTGTTTCTTTCCGTGGAGATTGGATCGAACTAGAGGTTCGGGTTAACAACGATCTACTAATTGCCAAGCGAGACTTAGAAGAAGCAGGCATCTCCGTTGGCGAAACAGTGGACGTGTTCCTCTATCGTATTTTTGTCATTGTGGGAGAAAAGTGTTACCTTCTGGAGAACCAGTCCTTGCAGGATGATTCTGTATTTATTTGAATGTTTTTTACAGTACAATATTATAAGATTTTAGGAGGAGTCAAGAGCCATGTCTAAGATTTATCAAGGTGCAGTAGAACTGATTGGAAATACCCCGTTGGTAGAAGTCATCAATCTGGAACAGCAGGAATCCTTAAAAGCAAGGGTACTGGTCAAGCTGGAATATCTCAATCCAGCAGGCAGTGTAAAGGATCGAATTGCCAAGGCAATGCTGGAAGATGCCGAACAAAAGGGACTTTTGCATAAAGATTCTGTAATTATTGAGCCGACATCTGGGAATACTGGAATTGGACTAGCAGCTATTGCTGCAGCAAAGGGATACCGTGTTATCCTGACCATGCCAGAAACAATGAGTGTAGAACGTCGAAATATCTTAAAAGCTTATGGAGCAGAAATTGTTCTGACATCGGGCGTAAAGGGAATGAAAGGTGCGATTGAACGTGCAAAGGAACTGGCAGAAGAAATTCCGAACAGTTTCATTCCAGGTCAATTTGAAAACCCAGCAAATCCAGAAGCTCACCGCAAAACAACCGGCCCAGAAATCTGGCAAGATACAGATGGTAAGGTAGATTTTTTCGTTGCAGGAGTTGGAACTGGCGGAACGGTCAGCGGAACAGGTGCCTATCTGAAGTCCCAAAATCCGTCCGTGCAGATAATCGCTGTAGAACCTTTTGATTCTCAAGTATTGGCAGGCGGGAAGCCTGGTCCACACAAGATTCAAGGAATTGGAGCTGGATTTGTTCCAAAAACACTGGACACCAATATTTATGATGCCATTTTCCCGGTGAAAAATGACGATGCGTTTGCAACAGCCAAGTTGATTGCAAAACACGAAGGAATTCTCGTCGGAATTTCTTCTGGCGCAGCATTATACACAGCATTGGAACTGGCAAAAAAGCCAGAAAACGTTGGAAAAACAATTGTTGCACTGTTACCAGATAGCGGCGATCGCTATTATTCTACGACACTGTTTTCTGATTGAAATTTGTAAAAGCGTATCAAAGAGAGGAGGATGTACCATTAAAATCTCAACAAAAGTAGAATGTGGAATTATTGCATTGATTGACATTGCACTGCATTCTGAAAATGGAGAAGCAGTTGCTGTGAGCGGTATCTCCAACCGGCAGAATATTTCGGTAAAATATCTAGAGCAGATTTTGGCAGCATTGCGGCAGACGTATCTGATCCGTGGAATCAAAGGATTTAAAGGTGGCTATATGCTTGCAAGACCAGCGAATCATATTACGTTTCAGGAAATTATCGATGCATTAGATATTACTGTTCTGAGTGACGTGGATACTGGCAACACAAGCAATCCCTCTCTTTTGAAAGCAACTGTTCAAGAGTCCCTGTGGGATCAGATGACCACATATTTACGCACATTTTGTGCAGGCATTACACTGCAAGACATGATTGATCGTTATCGCAGTTCGATTCCACCGGATGAAGCGTTTATGTACTATATTTAAATGATAATTTGAGACCAATTTAAAACGGCGTGATAGGATTTCCATACGCCGTTTGATTTTTCAAATAAATTCATGAATATATTATGTAAATTAAAAACAAATGAAGAATTATTTGAACAAAATGAAAAAGCGGATAAAATCATATAAAACCTATTGACTTAGTAGTTAAAAGGCGCTATAATAGGATCATCGAGAAAGAACGAGAGGAGCGTGGGTGAGCGCATGAAATTTAATACGGCATTGTTACATCAGAATTTTGATGGAGAAAAAAGTACAGGTTCTACCATTATGCCGATTTATCAGGTCAGCGCATTCGCACATGAAACGGCAGAAAAACTGGAAAAAGTATTTCACAATCAAGCACCCGGATTTGCTTATACCAGAATTAGTAATCCAACCGTGGATGCTTTTGAAAAAAGAGTTGCCGCAATGGAGCACGGCATTGGAGCAGTAAGCTGTTCATCCGGTATGACAGCAGTTACCATGGCGTTACTGAACATTCTTCATGCTGGAGATGAAGTAATTGCCGGTTCTGGACTTTTTGGCGGAACCATTGATCTATTCTCCGACTTGAAAGCGTTTGGCATCACAACACGATTTGCAGAATCGGTTACCGTAGAGGAGATTGAACCTTTAATTAACAAACATACAAAAGTTGTCTTTACAGAACTGATTGGAAATCCAAAGTTGGATGTAGTTGATTTGAAAGCCGTTTCTGAACTGGTGCATGCCCACGGTATTCCACTGATTATTGATAGTACAACCGCAACACCGTATCTGATTCATCCGTTTGAATACGGCGCAGATGTTGTCGTGCATTCCTCTTCTAAATATATTAACGGGGGTGGAAATGCTATCAGTGGCGTAATTGTAGATAGCGGCAACTTCTCTTGGGATAAGAGCCGATACGATGGCTTTGAACCATTTGAAAAATACGGAAAGTTTGCTTACCTTGCAAAGCTTCGAAATGCCATTTGGAGAAATGTAGGCGGATGTCTTTCTCCAATGAATGCGTTTCTCAATTCTGTAGGACTGGAAACACTTGGATTGCGAATGGAACGGCTTTGCGATAACGCACTGAAATTAGCACAGTACTTAGAACACACAGAAGGTGTTACAGTCAATTATCCAGCTTTAGAGAAAAGTCCCTATTACGACTTGGTACAAAAACAGTTTGGCGGAAAGGGCGGCGCAATTTTAACGCTTCAAGTAGGAAGTAAGAAAAAAGCGTTTTGCTTGATCAATCATTTACAATATGCAACCAATGCAACCAACATTGGGGACACTCGAACGCTAGTAATTCATCCGGCAAGTACCATTTATGCACACAGTAATGAAAAGCAAAAACAAAGCGCAGGCGTTTATGAGGATTCTATCCGCATCAGTGTAGGCATTGAAGATATTGAAGACCTGATCGCAGATTTTGGACAGGCAATTGCAAAAATGCAGGAGGAATGTTAAATGGCAGTCGATTATGCAACCTTGAAAAAAGGTGGTTTTATGCGGCAGAAGCAGAAAAATCATTTTTCGCTTCGACTTCGGGTAGTCGGCGGCAATCTGACAGCAAAACAGCTTGCAAAGATTGCAGAGGTCGCAGAAACATTTGGAGATGGTCATGTGCACTTGACCTCTCGCCAGAGCGTGGAAATTCCATTTGTAAAACTGGAACAAATTGATGCGGTAAAAGCAGCGTTAGCAGAAGGTGATGTAGAACCAGGCGTATGCGGACCAAGAGTTCGGACTGTAACAGCTTGTCAAGGCGCAGCAATTTGCCCAAGCGGATGCATTGATACTTATGCATTGGCAAAAGAATTGGATGAACGTTATTTTGCACGGGAACTTCCACATAAATTTAAATTCGGTATCACAGGCTGTCAAAATAATTGCTTGAAATCTGAAGAAAATGATTTAGGCATCAAAGGCGGCATCCAAGTAAAATGGAGAGAAGAGGATTGTATTCAGTGTGGTGTCTGTACCAAGGCATGCCGCAGTGGTGCGATTACGCATGAAGATGGAAAGATCTCTGTGGATGACAGCAAATGTAATTTTTGCGGACGATGCGTAAAAGCATGTCCTACAGAAGCTTGGGATACGGTACATGGATATATCGTTTCTTTTGGCGGTCTGTTTGGCAACAGCATTCATAAGGGAGAACCCATTATCCCATTTATTGCAGATAAGGAAAAACTTCTGAAAATCTGTGATGCCACAGTACAATTTTTTGATGACAATGCCAACGCAGGTGAGCGTTTTCAATTCACCTTAGAGCGTGTGGGAAAAGAAAAATTTGAACAGAAAATCTGGGAGGCTTACAATGGCTGAATTTCAAATTGATGAAACTGTAGATATCACCGATGTCGTTTGCCCCGTTACTTTTGTAAAGGCAAAGGTGGCATTGGAAGAGTTGGATGACGGACAGATTCTTTCCATTCGTATGAATGATGGAGAACCAGTTCAGAATGTACCGAGAAGCATAAAGGAAGAAGGTCATAAAATCCTGAAGCTTCTGCAAAATGAAGATGGTACATATAATCTGATTGTAAAAAAGGTGGGTGATTAAATGGCCGCTCGTGTCAATCAGGAAACGTTCCAAAAAGAAGTATTGGAAGCAGACAAGCTGGTGTTGGCAGATTTTTATTCCGACAGCTGCATTCCTTGTAAGCGACTTTCTCCGGTTTTATCGGAACTGGAAGAAACCTACAGCGATGTATTAAAGGTTGTAAAGATCAATGTCAATTTTGATCAGGCACTGGCAGAGCAATATGCCGTACAGGCGGCTCCCACTCTGATCTTCTTCCACAATGGGGAAGAAAAAAGCAGATTAAGAGGCGCAGTTAAAAAAGCAGAGATCACAGAAGTGATTGATTCCCTCAAAACAAAATAAAGGAGAAAAGAAGAATGAAAATTACAGTTGCAGGTGTACAGAAGGAAGTTGCAGACGGTCTGACCGTTGCACAGTTGATTGTTGATGAAAAGGTAGAAACCCCGCAGTATGTTACGGTTACCATCAACGATGAGTTCGTTGAAAATGGTACATTTGAATCCACCGTTTTGAAAGATGGTGACACCGTAGAGTTCCTCTATTTCATGGGAGGTGGACAGTAAAATGGCATTCACCAATGAACAGATTGAACGGTACTCCCGTCATATCATTCTAAAAGAAGTCGGCGTAAAAGGTCAGAAAAAACTGCTCAACGCAAAAGTGCTGATCATCGGTGCCGGCGGACTTGGTGCACCGGCAGCAATGTACTTAGCAGCAGCTGGTGTTGGCACCATTGGCATTGCAGATGCGGATGAAGTAGATCTCTCCAATCTCCAGCGCCAAATTATTCATGCAACACAAGATGTTGGGAAAGCAAAAGTACAGTCCGCAAAAGAAACAATGGAAGCAATTAATCCAGATGTTACTGTAAATACTTACCATACATTTGTCACTAGCGAAAACATCATGGATTTGATTAAAGACTATGATTTCATTATTGATGGAACCGATAATTTCCCGGCAAAGTTCCTGATCAATGATGCTTGCGTAATGGCAAAGAAACCATTTTCCCACGCTGGCATTATCCGCTTCCAAGGTCAGTTGATGACCTATGTTCCGGGAGAAGGACCATGCTATCGCTGCGTCTTCAAAAATCCACCTCCGAAAGATGCAGTTCCAACTTGTAAACAAGCTGGCGTGATTGGTGCAATGGGCGGTGTCATTGGCAGTTTACAGGCAATGGAAGCTATCAAATATATTCTTGGGATTGGCAATTTGTTAACTGGTAATCTGCTGACTTATGATGCACTAAAGATGGATTTCCGTAAGGTAAAGCTGCCATCTGAAACTTGCAATTGCGCAGTTTGCGGCACCCATCCGACAATTACCAAATTGATCGATTACGAACAGGCAGAATGCGATGGAGTAGGCTTATGATTCAGTTAAAGAAATCAGATTTTGAAAAAATGCTGGCACATGCAAAAAAGGAATTACCCGATGAAGCATGTGGCTTGATTGCCGGTGAATTGCAGGGAACCGATAAAATTGTCAAAAAAGTATATCTGCTGACAAACATTGATCACTCCAACGAACATTTTAGTTTGGATCCGAAAGAGCAGCTGGCAGCAGTAAAAGATATGCGTGCAAATGGTCTGGTTCCACTGGGAAATTGGCATTCTCATCCGGAATCTCCTTCCAGACCGTCAGAAGAAGACAAGCGGCTGGCGTATGACAGTAAAGCGAGTTATATGATTCTTTCTCTGATGGATCGAGAAAATCCGGTACTCAATTCCTTCCACATTGAAGGAACCAATTCAGAGAAGGAACTCTTACAAATTGAGGATTAAGTTATGTATGACATCATCATCATCGGCAGCGGTCCGGCAGGCTTAACCGCTGCAATCTATGCCAGCCGTGCCAATCTTCAGGCATTGGTTGTTGAGAAAGATGCAATGGGTTTCGGACAGATTGCAGTAACAGAACAGGTAGACAATTATCCGGGTCTGTTACACATCGGTGGATACGAACTCGGTGAAAAGTTCCGGGAACATGCAGAAGTGCTTGGAGCATCATTTTGTGAGAATGAAGTAACGGCATTGACACAGAATGATGGAAGTTTTACCATTTCCATGCAAGATGGAACAAATGTGATTGGAAAAAGCGTAATCTATGCTGCTGGAAGTTCTTACCGCCGTCTAGAAGTTCCAGGCGGCCAGCTTCTCGGTGTTTCTTATTGTGCCACCTGTGACGGTGCCTTCTATCAAAACAAAACAGTAGCCGTCATTGGCGGCGGGGATACGGCGCTAGAGGATGCCTTGTATCTTTCCAGGGTCGCAAGCATTGTTTATCTCATACATCGTCGAGATACATTTCGTGCCAATGCTTCCTTACAAAAGCAAGTTGAGCAAACGAAAAATATCGTGCTGGTAAAACGTGCCGTTCCAACAGAAGTTGTAGGAGAAAAACGGGTCGAAGCACTGAAAATTCTGCATAACGGCGTACCGGAAGAATTGCTCTTAGATGGTGTATTTGTAGCGATTGGCAGTATTCCAAATACAGAGATTCTTCGTAACGTTGTGAATTTGGATGCAAACGGTTACATCGTAGCCGGTGAAGATGGAGTTACTTCTGTAGAAGGGATTTTCGCAGCTGGAGATGTACGGACAAAACCACTGCGACAGGTGGTAACAGCTGCATCAGATGGTGCAAACTGCGTGGCATCTGCTGAAAAGTATCTTCTGCGTACAAAAGAAAGGGCGGTGATGAAATGAATGTGAAACGTTATCAAACGGATGTGCTGATTATTGGCGGTGGAACCGCAGGTTGCTACGCAGCACTAACGATTGCGAATCAATCTGATGCGAGTGTACTGATTTGTGAAAAAGCACACATCAAGCGAAGCGGTTGTTTGGCGGCTGGTGTAAACGCTTTAAACGCCTATATCACCGAAGGCAGAAAGCCACAGGATTACGTGGATTATGCCCGAAAAGATGCGGATGGTATTGTGCGTGGCGACTTGCTTCTTACCATGTCCGAACGGCTCAATCAAGTAACCGCACATATGGAACAACTTGGGCTGGTTATCTTAAAAGATGAAAATGGCAAGTATGTTGCACGTGGTAATCGAAACCTAAAAATCAACGGTGAAAATATGAAGCCACTTTTGGCAAAAGCTGTAGAAGCATTGCCGCAGGTAACAGTTCTAAACCATGTTAACATCACCGATTTTTTCGTACAAAACAATCGAATTCAGGGCGCATTCGGATTTGGCATTCACAATGATACCGTATATGTGATGGAAGCAAATGCAGTAATCATTGCCACAGGCGGTGCAGCTGGTCTCTATAAACCCAATCATCCTGGATTCTCTCGCCATAAAATGTGGTATCCGCCCTTTAATACCGGCGCTGGATATGCCATGGGCATCCGTGCCGGAGCAGAAATGACAACATTTGAAATGCGGTTTATTGCATTGCGTTGTAAAGATACCATCGCACCCACTGGAACATTGGCACAAGGAGTTGGCGCAAAACAGGTGAATTCTTTGGGCGAAGTTTATGAAACCAAGTACGGTTTGACAACTTCCGAACGTGTCTATGGAACGGTCAGTGAAAATCTGGCTGGTAGGGGTCCCTGCTATTTACGAACAGAAGGTATCACTTCAGAACAGGATGATTCCTTGATGAAGGCATACCTCAATATGGCGCCTTCACAAACCCTGAAATGGATTGAAAATGGAAAGTGTCCTTCTCAGCAAAATGTGGAAATCGAGGGAACAGAACCCTATATTGTAGGTGGACATACTGCAAGCGGATATTGGGTAGATACAAAACGTGCAACAACAATTACAGGATTGTTTGCAGCTGGCGATGTTGCCGGCGGCTGTCCACAGAAGTACGTAACTGGTGCTTTGGCAGAAGGCGAGATTGCTGCTGAATCGGCATTGGAATTTTTACAAAACCATACAGCGTCAAAACCAGATGACAAAGAAGTTCAAGCGCATCTTGCAGAAGTGGAACACTTCTTAAATGGAACTGGTGGATTATTTGACACGGAACAACTGGAAGATGCCATGCAGACGGTTATGGACACCTATGCAGGTGGCATTGGTACAAATTATCGATTCCATGAAAAGGAATTGGATCTCGCAGACGAAAAAATCGTTCGTCTCATGGAATTATCCAATCAACTTCATGCAGCAGATTATCAGGAACTAATGTACATCTACGAATTGCGAGAACGTCTTGTGGTTTGCCGTAGTGTAATTGCACATTTGAAGGCAAGAAAAGAAACTCGCTGGCATAGTTTTGCAGAAAATCTGGATTATCCGGAGAAAGATGATCTCCATTGGAAACGTTATGTCAATTCCCGTATGAAAAACGGAAAGCTAGAAATTATTTTCCGGGAATTGGTAGAGGAGGGACAGAATTATGAGCATTGCCATTAATCAGGCACAATGTGTAGGATGCGGAAAATGCTGTATGATTTGTCCCGGCAGCTTGATTCATCAGCAAGAGAACGGCAAAGCATTTATCAAATACCCAAAGGATTGCTGGGGATGTACTTCTTGTCTGAAGGAATGCGCTGTACATGCCATTCGCTTTTATCTGGGAGCAGATATGGGCGGTATGGGAAGCCTGGTTCATACGGAAAAACAAGGCGATATTTTACGTTGGATTGTAGAGCATCCGAAAGGTGATGTTTCTGAAATCCGCATCAATACAAAAGAATCCAATCACTACTAATGCTCCTATAATAGAGAGCATTTAAAGGAGGAAATGATATGCAGGAATTGTCACATCTTGACGAACTAGAAGCTGAGGCAATCTACATTATCCGAGAAGTTGCGGCAGAATGCGAAAAGCCGGTTATGCTGTATTCCATTGGAAAGGACAGCTCTGTTATGCTGCACCTTGCCATGAAAGCATTTTATCCGGAAAAACCGCCGTTCCCGTTCTTACATATTGATACAACTTGGAAGTTTAAGGATATGATTCGTTTTCGGGATGAAACCGCAAAAAAACTGGGAATTGAGATGCTGGTCTATACCAATGAGGAAGGTGTCAAACAGGGTATCAATCCATTTGATCATGGTGCTGCTTATACCGACATCATGAAAACCCAGGCATTGAAGCAGGCATTGACGAAGTACGGATTTACCGCAGCATTCGGTGGAGGAAGGCGAGATGAAGAAAAATCTCGTGCAAAAGAACGTATTTTCTCATTCCGAAATGCAGCACAGGCATGGGATCCGAAGAACCAGCGTCCAGAAATGTGGAAACTGTATAATACCCGAATTAAAAAGGGTGAAAGCATCCGTGTATTTCCAATTTCCAACTGGACAGAAAAAGATATCTGGCAGTATATTCAGCGAGAAAAAATTGACATTGTACCGCTGTATTTTGCAGCAAAACGTCCGGTGGTTTACCGAGACGGCAATATCATTATGGTAGATGACGACAGGCTTCCGCTGCTTCCAGGTGAGGAGCCGGAATATAAATCCATTCGATTCCGAACCCTGGGCTGCTATCCGTTAACCGGCGGCATTGAATCAACAGCTACCACACTGGATGAGATTATTGATGAAACACTGAGTTCTGTTTCTTCGGAGCGAACCTCCAGAGTCATTGATAACGAAGCAGCTGGCAGCATGGAACGCAGAAAGCGGGAGGGATACTTCTAATGAAGGGCTTATTGAAATTTATTACATGCGGAAGTGTAGACGATGGAAAATCTACGCTGATTGGACATATTCTTTATGATGCTAAGTTGCTGTATGCAGACCAGGAAAAGACACTGGAACTGGACAGTAAGGTAGGAAGCTGCAATGGTGCCATTGACTATTCTTTGCTATTGGATGGCTTAATGGCAGAACGGGAACAAGGCATTACCATTGATGTAGCGTATCGCTACTTTACAACAGATAACCGTAGCTTTATCGTAGCCGATACACCAGGACATGAAGAATATACCAGAAATATGGCAGTTGGTGCATCTTTTGCAGATCTGGCTGTTATTTTGGTAGATGCCTCGCAGGGCGTTCTGGTACAGACAAGACGTCATGCCAGAATCTGCAAACTGATGGGAATTCGGTATTTCATTTTTGCTGTAAACAAGATGGACTTGGTAGACTACAGTGAATCTCGCTTCCAGGAAATTGAAGCACAGATTGCAGAACTGCGAAAAGAACTGGCATTGGAGAATGTATCCATCATTCCGCTTTCTGCAACAGTAGGTGACAATGTGACCAAAAAATCTGAAAACATTCCGTGGTATGATGGTGTTCCGCTTCTGGAATATCTGGAAACTGTCGATATTCATTCTGACAATCAGGAAAAGGGATTCTATATGCCGGTACAGCGTGTCTGCCGTCCGGATCATACATTCCGTGGTTTTCAAGGTCAGATCGAAGCAGGAAGTGTACATGTTGGGGATACTATCACCACATTGCCCAGCAACGAAACAGCACACGTAAAGGGCATTCTCATGACCGATCAATCTGTGGAAGAAGCATTTGAAGGGCAGCCGGTTACAATCTCTTTGGATAAAGAAGTAGACGTTTCTCGTGGTTGTGTCTTTGTCAAGGATGCTGATGTTGTGGTTTATAAGAAGCTACAAGTTTCTCTACTTTGGATGGATGATGAACCGCTTTGCATTGGAAAAGACTATCTGGTAAAATTAGGAACCAAACTGATTCCAGGTATTTTAACAAAGGTAGAGTATGCCATTGACGTCAATACCGGTGCACATCAAGAGACAGATACATTGGAAAAGAACGGAATTGCTGTTTGCGAAATCTTGCTGACAGAAGGAATCGTAGCAGATTTGTTTTCTAAGCATAAGGTATTGGGTGAACTGATTCTGATTGATCGTGTAACCAATATGACTTCTGCCTGCGGTGTTGTAGATGCTGTTAGCGAAGCATGCAGCAATACATCCAATCGAAACTCCTTCCAGTATGGAGACTTAGAAGCAAGAGGTGACATCTTCGAAGAATTCTATTATGATACCGGTAGCTTGAATGTCTTAAAGTATCGCCCTGTAAGCCGCACTTACACAGTTGGAGATGAAATTCCAACATCTGGTGACAGCTATCATTACCCAGATAGTTTTGATTGCACCATTCTTCGAGATGGCGTTGCAGTCAAAATTCGAGAAAAAAAGATCACAGCTATTCTTCCTATGGAGGAATATGTATATGACAAGGAACCGGTAATCAATGGTCGTGGATTTGAAGTATTGGTACACTCTGAAGAAGAAGCAAAAACATTCCTATCAGAATATACACAGACTAAGGAACAAGACCAAACTGCATTCTTTGCAAAGTGGATGAAATTTGATACCTACCGGAAAGTCGTATTCCAAAAGTAATTATTTTCTGTAAAAGATCAAGTACAAGTAAAAGGGACAACTGCATAGGTTTGCAGTTGTCCCTTTTTAGTCCTAATTGGTTTTTGTACTTCTTATTCTAAATTTCAATTTCCTCTAAAATTTTTTCAAAAACCTCTTGACTTAGAGTGCACTTTAAGTTGTATAATAAGTTTTAAGGAAATCTGATACCAGTATTCTTCTGCTGTCAGACTTCACAAATCAAGGAGGAAAACAAATGAAAAAGCCATATATTATTTGTCATATGATGACTTCTGTTGACGGAAGAATTGATTGTGCAATGACAGAACAGTTACCCGGCGTGCAGGAATACTACGATACATTAAAGAAATTACATGCACCCAGTCGTGTCAGCGGACGTGTAACTGCTCAATTGGAAATGGCATTAACCGGAACATTTCACCCCACCCAGAATCAGCCACTTGGAAAAGAAGCCTTTTCCAAGGCTGTTGATGCAGACGGTTATGAAATTGTAATGGATACGAAAGGAACCCTGCTCTGGCCAGATGATACAAACAGCTCCAGACCACTTCTAATCATAACCAGTGAAACCGTTTGCAGCGAATATTTAAACGATTTGGATAGCAAGCATATTTCATGGATTGCATGTGGAAAAGAAAAAATTGATTTGAAACGAGCATGCTCCATTTTAGCTGAACAGTTTGGTGTAACACGAATGGCAGTCGTTGGCGGTGGACATATCAATGCAGGCTTTTTGGAAGCAGGTTTGCTGGATGAAATCAGCATTTTAATTGGTGCAGGCATTGATGGAAGAGGCGATATGGCAGCTGTTTTTGACGGCTTGCCTATGAAACGATCGGTTACGCCATTAAAGCTGACAAATGTTCAACAATTTTCAAGTGACGCAGTATGGCTACGATACGCTCTCAAATGAGAACTTTATCCAGTTTGTACGAAAAAGAGGGATAATCAAATGGAATACACAACATTGGGACACACAAAGATTGAAATTTCTAAAATATGTGTAGGCTGTATGAGCTTTGGAAAAGCTGGTACGATGCATGACTGGACTCTAAATGCAGAAGAAACAGAGAATGTTGTAAAACACGCCTTAGACTTAGGAATCAATTTTTTTGATACAGCAAATGGCTATTCTGCCGGCACCAGCGAAGAATATCTTGGATGTGCTCTCAAAAAGAATGTTCAGAGAAAAAACGTTGTCATTGCTTCTAAGGTATATTTTAATCCTGGAATGTTGTCAAAAGAGGCAATTCATCGTGAAATTGACGGTACGCTTCAACGATTAGGAACGGATTATCTAGATCTCTATATCATTCACCGTTTTGACTATGAAACACCCATAGAGGAAACTATGGAAGCGTTAAACGACCTGGTAAAAACCGGAAAAGTTCGAGCACTTGGCGCCTCAGCTATGTATGGTTATCAGTTTTATAACATGCAGCTGGCTGCTCGTAAACACGGTTGGGCACAGTTCCAGGCCATGGAAAATCATTACAATTTTGTAAACAAATGGGGGTATCCTTGATGCCATACAGTCCACTTGCCGCTGGACATTTGACGCGTCCAACATGGCATACAGATACCCATCGCAGCAAAACAGATCGAGTTGCTATGGGAAAATACGACCGTACAGAATCGCAAGATATGCAAATTGTCAGCCGAGTTGCAGCATTAGCAAAGCAATATGGAGTAAACATGCAGCAAATTGCACTTGCTTGGCATTGGGCAAAAGGTGTAGCATCTCCAATTGTAGGCGCAACCAAGTCTTATTATCTGGATGATACAGTGAATGCATTGTCTATAAAATTGACGGATGCAGGTCTTGCTTACTTGGAAGAACTATACGTACCACATCGAATTATTGGTGCAATTGACCACAACCCAGCCGATGGCGTAATGCTGCTGGACGAAAAGAAGTAAAAATCTATTCTGAATATTGTCTATTTGCCATAGAAAGTAAATGCTTTCTATGGCAGTTTATTTTTTGTTTCACTTTTGTAAATCTATAGTTGTAAACGATATAATAAAATCATGTTAGCAGATCGGATTTAAAATTGACGAATGCATATGACTATGCTATAATAAAAGCACAAGGGGAGATGAAGAATTTGACAATTAAAAAGCGACTCTTTCTTTCTAATATTTTCATGCTGTTGATTCCAGCTTTGGTCAGTATTTTGGTGGTAGCAGTTTCCTCGCTTCTGTTTACCAATATTTTTTACAAGCAAATTATGGATGAAACAGTACGGGGAGAAAACACGGTACATCTGGAACGCCTACTGGTGGAACAATCCAAAGAATTTCTAAAATCAGATCAGAAGGATGTTACAAAATCAAAACTGTATCAGACCGTGGAAAAATACATCGATACACAAGACATCCAGCTTCAAATCTATCAAGAAGACACATTAATTTGCTCCATGGGAGATAAAAGCCAAGAACTTGCTGAGATGCCACTGTATACCTTATCCGGCGGTAATGTATATGTAGAATCCGTAATAGAAGACGGGAAAAAGTACATGATCTATATTGCATTTTTTGCACCTATAAAAGAAAGTTCATGGAATGAATCAGCTGTTGCATATCTGATTGTAATTTTAACGGCATTGATTGTAACAGCGGTTTTAATGACCAATCGTTTCCTTACAAAATTTGTATTTCGCAGAATTGAACGACCATTGGATATCCTGGTTTCCGGTGTGCATGAAATTCAAGACGGCAATTTAGCTTGTCGCATTGACTACCATGAAAAGGATGAATTTTATTCTGTTTGTACAGATTTCAATCATATGGCAGAACAATTGCAGCGTTCTATTGAACAAACAGAACGAGAAGAGCGCAGTCGAAAGGAATTAATTGCAGGAATTTCTCACGATCTACGAACCCCATTGACTTCTATTAAAGCGTACATTGAAGGCTTGATGGAAGGTGTGGCACAAACACCAGAACGACAGCAAAAATATATGCGAACCATTCGGGAAAAGGCCAATGATATCGATCGCATGGTTGATAAATTGTTTTTATTTTCCAAATTGGATTTGGGAGACAGTCCGTTTTATCCAGAACCCCTTCCAGTTGCAGAAACTCTGCAAAGTTTGCTTGCAGAAAATGCAGAGGAATATGCAAAACAAGGCATGACAATTATATTAGAACCAATTTCATCTGATTGCATCATTTATGCAGACCCAGTACAATTTCGAAATGCTATTACTAACTTGCTGGAGAATAGTTTAAAGTACAAAGACGCACCAGAAGTAGAAGTACATATCAGCTGTACAGAAACAGAATCAGATGCAACCATTTCCGTCTCCGATAATGGCCCTGGTGTATCAGATGAGGCGCTTTCAAAGCTATTTGATGTGTTTTATCGAAGCGACCCATCTCGGAATAATCCACAGAAAGGCAGTGGCCTCGGACTTGCCATTACAGCAAAGATTTTGGAACGGTTTGGTGGAACAATCCGAGCAGAACACGAAACGCCAAAGGGATTGCGGATTCTATTGACCATTCCAAAGGAGGAAACAAAAAATGAGTCATATTTGCATTATCGAAGATGATGAAGCAATTGCTGAAATTGAACGAGATTACTTAGAAGTAAACGGATTTACAGTATCAATTGCCACAGACGGTGTATCGGGATTGAATCTGGCGCAGAAAGAAAAGTTTGACTTAATCTTATTGGATTTGATGCTCTCGCAGCTAGATGAATTTACGCTTTGCCGAAAATTACGGGAACGATTGGATATTCCCATTCTGATGGTCACCGCAAAGAAAGAAGATATTGACAAAATTCGAGGACTTGGATTGGGTGCGGATGATTAGAGCCTGTGTTCATAAGCGTTTTAAGAGCGTGACAGCATGAGAAATCATAAT
>OGOO01000361.1_pt1 | contig 56683 bp, 39 predicted proteins | sample 1552651 | NCBI WGS metagenome assembly OGOO01 (sample SAMEA2580118, study PRJEB22360) | human gut metagenome | biome: human gut; feature: human-associated habitat; material: faeces | place: Denmark | collected 2008/2010 | reverse complement strand
TTCAACCGGATGCGGAACGAAAACTTCTATTTCGTCGATAAAACCATGTATCTGCCCCTTATCGAGGAAATGCCCAGTTACCTTTTCCTTATTCGTCCGAGACGTTTCGGAAAAAGCTTATTCCTAAGCATGATGCGTACTTATTACGACATAATACAGAAGGATAACTTCGACAAGTATTTCGGTGACTTATGGATAGGAAGCCGTCCAACCAAACAACATAACAGTTTCCAAGTCCTTTTCTTCGACTTCTCAAAAGCAGGCTGCTCACTGCCGGGAGCAGATTTGATGAGTAGCTTTAATGAATATTGCAGTATCATCATCAACCAGTTTGCCCATGCATACGCATCTTATTATGATGAAGATTTCAAGTCAACAGTAGAAAGCATTGAAAGCGCTAAAGCAAAATTATCATATATAGAAGTAAAGGCTAAAGAAAAAGGATATCCTCTCTATCTGATAATTGACGAATATGACAACTTTACCAACGTCATATTGAGCGAACACGGACAGAAAATGTTCCATGACCTGACTCATGCCAGCGGCTTCTACCGTGAATACTTCAAGCAGTTCAAAGGTATGTTTGACCGAATTTTCCTAATGGGAGTCAGCCCTATCACACTGGATGATTTATCTAGCGGGTATAATATTGACTGGAATATATCGACTGATTCCCGTTTTAATGCCATGATAGGATTTGATGAAACTGAAGTACGTGAAATGCTCCGTTATTACCAACAAAATGGAAAGCTGGTCGGTGATGTAGAAGCGATGATTACAGAAATGAAACCGTGGTATGACAATTATTGCTTCGCCAGAACATCTTTGGACAACGACCGTGTGTTTAATTGCGATATGACTTTATACTATTTACGTAACCAAATTGATTTTCACCGTCCACCCGAAAATATGGTAGACAAGAATATCCGTACGGATTACAGTAAACTGAAAATGCTGGCACGCATTGACCACGACAACACCCATGAGGGAAGCCGCATGAGTACTATCGAAGAAATTGCGGCAAAAGGTGAAATACTGGTAGACTTACATACTTCGTTCCCGTCAGAAAAGATAGCAGATATAGAGAACTTCCGAAGCCTGCTCTATTATTATGGTTTACTTACCATGTGCGGCACCCGTGGCGACCGTCTGAAAATGTGCATACCTAACAATTGTGTGCGCGAGCAGTACCTTGGATTCTTGCGCGACTACTATCAACAGGCCCATACCCTGAATCTTTCACATCTGAAAGACTTGATAGATGATTTCGCCTTCGATGGTCATTGGCAACCATTCTTCGAAACCATCGCCCGTGCCTATCGGGAGAACTCTTCCATACGAGATGCGATAGAAGGGGAAAGAAACCTGCAAGGTTTCCTAAAAGCCTATCTTGCCATTGCTTCTTATTATCTCGTACAGCCGGAACTGGAAATGAACTATGGCTATTGTGACTTCTTCCTATTGCCGGACAAAATGCGTTATTCCGATATAGAACACAGCTATATCCTGGAGTTGAAATACGCTACACGTACAGCTACCAATGCTGAACTTGAAGCCCAAGCAGAAGAAGGAAGACAGCAACTGTTGCGATACAGTAAGGATAAAGTTGTGCAGAAACTGGCTACTGGAACGACACTTCACCTATTATTAATTCAGTTCCAAGGTTGGGATATGGTGAAATGTGAAGAAATAAATGCTTCTGCTATTCATCCTTCGGAATAACTTCCTGCATATAAATAGCATCCAAGCTCCAAAGAGCAGCATCATTCGTGCTAATGCTCGTACATTCATCTAATGGAGACGGTACTTCCGGCGGAAGTATGGTAGTGATGCGGAAAGGCGGTGCAGGTGTATGTTCCAACCGGGTAAACAAATCTTTCCAGGCTTCTTCAGCCATTTGGGTATTGCGCAAGTGATAAGCTGCGTAAGCCATCAGATGGGAGACACGAAAACGGCTATGGCTAAGTTCTCATGCTTTCTTCTTGTAACGTGCAGCATGATCAAGCCAGGCGTCTTTCCATTCGGGTATATCAATCATACGCATCATTTCATTGGCTATCTCAAATCCGCCCATGATCGTCATTAAATGGTTGGTTGTTTCCAATTTGGGGTCACATTCGGTTGTGATGATCCCTGTTGACGGATCAAATCCTAGAGCTTTGGGACCCGTAAAAAGGCGGTTAGGCAGGGCGGCAATGCTTTTCATTCCTGCTATTATTTTATCACGATAAGTTGTGTTACCTGTGCGCTCCCATTCTGTCATCCAATTACCGGCATAAGCCAGCCAGTCGGGACCGATACGCAAACGGGCGGGAGCGGTACAAGGATATTCACTGCGAGGTTGGGCCAGGCGCATAGGGTCCAAGTCATAGAGTTTGTGGTCGGCATCCTTCACTTCAGTCATTAAATCACCGCAACGTTCGTCTGTAGTAAGGTAATAGTAGAAACGGTTCCAGGCGGCCTGGCTGATTCGCGCTTCTTTAGCTCCGCATCCCCAATGACTTACATTATGCCGACTGCCTAATCCGGCATTGGGACCGATATGATAGACATCCACTTCGCCTGTATGACGCGTCATAGCTTCTGCCATACGCCAAATATCAATACGCCCGGTACGCAGGAAATTATACCATAGCCACATATTAGAAGCCAGTTCCGTATTGTCCCAGGCAAATCCTCCGACATCGTAACGCCAGGTATGACGAACGGGGTCATAAGCGTGCATCACATCACCATAATTCCAGAAACCGTACCACTTGTTTTGTTCGATTGCTTTCTGATAGAAGTCAATGTAAGCATCCAAGCGGTCTTCTACACGAGTACGGAATGGAGTAGTACGGTCAGGGAGACTCCATATCCCGAAAGCTTGGCGGGCATGAAGATAATTCGGGGTTGGCATTAACAGACTAGGGCTAGAAAATTGTTTGGCATAATCAGCAAAAGCCTTTTTTCCGGCATAGCCACTTTGTGGGATCAGTGTCAACGTAGTTGTACGGGCAATGCCGTATGGCGTGCTCATACCTTCTTGGACATCTTCATAGCTGGCATTCAGGTCATGAGCTATACGATCATAATGCCGTAAATCCATAGGCTCGGACTCCGGACTCCACAACCAGGCGGTAAGGGTAGCTACCGGGGTTCGTGCGTCTGAAATTTCAATAGAAGAGGGATAAGACTGCCAAAAGTCATGCATACAAAGTCCTAATCCTCCGGTAATATCTCCGACAAAAGTATATCCATCGCTACGTGTGCCGGAAAAGGTTCCTATCCAGGGATTATCGTTATTGGCACGTTTACGAATGGAGAAAGCATCGGCAGTGAGTTGAGACAGACGGTAATCATTCCATGAAGCCCAGTTATCGAGCAGAGAGCGGTTCTTTTCATCGAAAGATTCATAAGGCGGAATACGTTTGCCTTCCATTTGCTGCTGTTGCAGGGAGGGGTCATCAGTCGGCATCTGTTGTGCATCTTTCTTTTCATTACTGTTTTTCTTATTATCTGTCTTATTTAAAGTCAGCATGCGACGTCCTATCAATGGTTGCACCGGCTCGCTCCATACTCCTCCATCCGCACACGAGAAAGCAATATGACGATTATACAGAGCTTCACGCATAGGAACATCGAAACGGATACCCAAACTACGAATGAAATCTTTCTTCTGATCTCCGTCATAGATGAAGCTATGTACCATTTTGATCTGTTCACTACCACCATAAAAGTAGAGACGTACCACAAAAGGAAGCCACTCACGGTTATTCCGTTTGTTCATATCAGAGTTATTCGCATAGTTCCCTTCCCCTTCAGAGTGATTCGTATCAATCTTCTTATTCCTGTTCCGATGTATCCCTTCCAACTTTACAAGTGCCCGTACAGAGCCCAGACGTTCTATGGTTACTGATTTTATTTCTCCTATGTAATGAGTAAAAGATATTTGAGATGTATTTTCTTGAATCGGCTCGTTTTGCGTATTACAAATCAGACGCGCTTTCTCTCCTACTTTAGTTCCCTTATATAATAGGCTATCAATCAGGAAATCTCCGCGTCGGGGAATAAATACGGAAATTAGCCCTGTTTCAATTTGAATATCTTCAGGCGTTTCAGTGATTGCAATAGAAGCATTAGGCTGTTTATTGATAGTTTTTGCTTTCCGGGGGGCTTTTTCTAATGTCAGTCTTTCTGTTCCGGCAGGAATGACTCCGGCAACTCCGCTCCATTTCACGGAACCATCCGGCCAGTAAGCCAATGGCCAAGTATCTACCGGAATCTCTTGATTTCTATCTGTTTTTAACCGCAATGAAGTTTCTGGAAATAGGTAGCCTTCATCAAAAGGAACTCCGAAGCTTACAGCTTTGTCTTGTTCAGGAGTATTGCCGATCCAATGTAAAGGAACAGTAGACGTTTGGGGTGGCAAACATTCATAGCGGAAGTTTGTAATGCGGGTACGGGATAAGGTGGTACGAAAGCCGAACCATCCTTCTGTCAGAGGTTCGGCATCGCGGAAGTCCACCAGTCGCTTGCCGTCTATGTAATAACTAACCCTATTATTTTCATTTGTTATCTTAATGTGATACCAGTGATTCGCTTTTAGCAAATGTTCGGTATCTGTATATTCTTTCAATATGGCAGGACGTACTTTGGGATCTGTGATTCCTGCTTCATTGCCGTCATAACGACGGAAGCGTGTAGTAGAGTTATAATTTCCACCATATCCCATGTAATAGAGTTGCAAAGAATAACAATTCAGAAAGATTCCGCTACGCCACTTCTCACGTTTCCATATATTATCAGGATGTTTGGGGTCCGAAGCCATCCAAAAGCAATTCAGGTCACTCAAACGGTCTCCTTCTTTTTCTACAACTACACATGCATCATATTCAATGGTTACCCGTCCGCTCATCTTTTCTTTCCTCCATAAGGTAAGGCCTTTAGGAGACAGTATTTCAGCGGTATCACCCTGAAATGTCACTTTATAATCCGGAGATTCCGACTCTACCTTCCAATATTTATGAAACTGGCGGGCGTTGAGGCCGGAAACTTTATTGTTTTGTGCGTTTGTTCCTAAAGTGATGAAGAGGAACAAAAGGATAAAGAGTTTTTTCATATGTATATTTGCTATCTCACCTTACAAAGGTAGGGAGAGCCGATCAATTAAGAAATAGAATATTATACATATATATGTCGATTCGTTCAAATATGAAAAAAGAACAACCCGACAGTTAGCCGGATTGTTCTTTTTCAACAAACTCATATCAAATAAGAGATTTCTTATTCAAAAACCTTTTTATTCTGCTTTTTTCAAAGTTTCAGCACCTACATAGTAACCTAAGTTAGTTCCCTGGTTATATCCCATATTCTGCATCGCTTGAGACATATCATAATTATGATCGGTCATCAAGTGAGGAAGACGGAATTCGGTAGGATGATTCGTGGAGAATATATAAATAGATTTCATGTCACTTGAACCCATTATTACTTCTTCACGATAGTCACCGAGAAAATCACCATAGTAACAAGGATTGTATTTGGTGCTATGGTTACCGTCATTGCTACCGTAAGTTCCAAAATATACCAAACGAGTCTTATTCGTCTTGTTTACATCAGGGTTCTCTTTATAGCTCACGACACAAGCACGGTCCAGCATTTCTCTTGTCGGCTGCCCGCTCCAATAAATGGCTACATTATACAAAACTCCACCACCAATACCTGTAGGATATGTACTGGATACCAATCCACTGCCACTACAACTGAATACCCCTTCCTGCAAAGAAGACCAGTACTCAAAATTCGGGCTATCCGGATCGATATCTGCCACAATACAACGACCGACATCAGTAGTCGAACCCGCTCCATGGCCGGTAATCAAGCCACCATCTCTTGCATCAATCACTTGACATCCATAACCGTGTCCTTGTCCATTATAATTGCCCGGTTCTTCAAATGAAGCAACAATTTGCAATCCTGAACGGTCTTTTATAAATTTGCCAACACATAAACAGTCACCATGACCGTTTCCGGTACACCACAATTCGCTTCCATCATCATCTATAGCCGCAGAACCATACAAGATTTCATCTTTTCCATCATCGTCCAAGTCCGCTACACGAAAACTATGCGAACACATGGACAACCATTTTGAAGAATGTTCGGCTGTATCAAACTTCCAACGGGTTTCCAGTTTATTCCCTTTCAAATCGAGTGCCCATACTTGCCAATTATGATAAATACCTCTACTGATGATCAGACTGGGGTTGCTTGTTCTCACTCCGGTCGCTTCGTCAGGTATACCATCCAGATAAGCCACCCCGATAAAGAAACGGTCCATGCGGTTTCCGTAATCATCTCCCCAATATTCACTCCAATATTTAGCACGCGACGCTTTTGAACCACTTCCACCACGAGGAATATTATCCACCCGGGTAATTTCACGTCCATCATATCCACGGCAAATAGAGATATATTCGGGACCTTCCATTATCAAACCGCAAATTGTATTAATACTTGCTCCCGAATACCAGCCCACAGCGTCAGTCTGACGAATTCGATAATCGTTCACATTACCATAAGCATCGGTAATGACCTTACCATCCCCAAACTTTGTACCTTCTGAAGAGCGGAAAGCTATTTCACATAAACCATCTCCATCAAAATCGTATAAAATATATGAAGTATAATGTGAACCGGAACGAATATTGATTCCCAAATCAATTTGCCACAAAAAAGTACCATCCATCTTATAAGCTTCCAACAAGGTCGAACCATTATTCCATCCCCCCTGGTTGGCACCATCATACGGTTCTCTCTTCACCACAATCTCCAATTCACCGTCACCGTCCAAGTCACCTAGCTGAATATCATCAGGAGAATATGTAATCGACGCATCGGGTACATTCATGTTTAATCTAATCTCATGATAAAACTTTTCTGCCATTTCAGAGGTAAAGGTATAATCGCAAAGCGTTTCAGCCTGATTGGCAAGAGTGACCCGGTATACATTCGTTTTTGATACATCAATATCCGCATCCACCCAAGAAGTAGTATTCGAAATAGGTTTCTCATTCAATTTCACTTCCGTCTCGCCGTCTACCGACTTATAAATATCAAAAGCAACATTAGACGGATCGGTCTTCAGTAATCTCCAGCTAATCAATGCGGATGATATGCCGGAAGAGTTATTGGCGTCAACATTTGGTGCCGGGTCGTAACTAACCCACATTGCACGGCTACCCGTTATAACTTCAGTAGGCAGAGGCGGCAACTCCTCTTCCGTCTGATTGCCATTGTTCACTTCAACGACGGGGTCATTATCCGAGCAGGCAACTATGGCCAGCAGACAAAACAGCCCCAGTATTATATAATGTTTCTTCATTTCTTTCGTTTTTTTATTCTATAAACATCCGTTCTATGCAAGAATATCCTATCACTATTCATCAGCATTCCGGTTGTGGGTTACCACCCCGGATTCTGCTCCAAATTAGGATTCTTAGATTTTTCACTCTGCGGAATCGGGAAGAAATACATCTTATCATCCCAACTTCTTTCTTTTACCTTACGTTCATACGTATAAGTATCATCCCCATTCTTCGTAATCTTCATTTCAACAATGTTCTTGAAATGTTTGTCACCCTCCTTCCAACGACGTACATCCCAAAAACGATGTCCTTCAAAGGCCAATTCTACCATACGTTCATTCTGATATTTCTTCCAGAAAGCATCATTGGTCATCCCTTGAGGGAATCCGGGCATCTCGGCACGCGTACGAACTACTTTGATAGCATCCACAGCCGAAGTTGTAAATTCATTATCCGTTGCATACGGACTACCCAGATACTTATATACAGCTTCCGCATAATTCAAATAGAACTCTCCAAAACGGAATGTAATCCATGAATGATAGGTCTTTGAAGCTGTACCGGCACGTAAGTCTACTGCCGTCTGACAATACTTCTTCAGATAATAGCCAGTCGGAGTTCCGCCACTCAAAGGCTCCGCATTTAGTCCGCCCTGATAGGTTTGCAGAGGAACAGTATTCCAGTTAGGCCACTTTTCGTCCCCATTCTTGGCAATAGTCAGATAGAAACGAGGGTCGCGGTTGGTATAATAAGGATTAGCAGGATCATAGTTATCCAACTCGTCCGGACGCAACCCTGTATCCTTCATCTCATACGCATCCACCAGTGTCTGTGTGGGACAGTTTCCACCTTTACAATTTTCCAACCCTACCGGGAAGTTATATCCCTCAAAAGAATTAGTGGTAGTAGTGGCACGACGGAGAAAAATCAATTCATTAGTAGCGTCATTGTAATTGTCCTTGCTCCAAAGTGATGAATAATCCTCCACTAAGAGTTTTGCCTTTTCAGCAAACCCATTACTGTCATCTAAAATTTCCTTATTGGCTTTAGCTGCACGATACCACAGTTCTCTATTATCAGTCGGATTAAATAAAGGACTTGCCGCATACAATGCTGCACGAGCTTTCAAGGCCAATACCGTTTTACGGTTGGCACGTCCTGTTTCCGCCGGACTACTAGGCAATGCCATATCTCCCAGTTTACTGTAATCGACGATAATCTTATCTTTAATATCATCACATTCGGCTATGATATAATCAAAAATCTCCTGTGCCGGTCTGCGCGATAACGTATTCGATTCTTCGGCTGTTAATATATGGTCGCTAAACGGCACATCTCCATATTGCCGTACCAAGTTAAAGTAGAAATATGCACGAAGGAAACGTACCTCATACTGGTAATTGGTATAGCGGAACATCTGTTGTGCATAATCACTGTTCAAAGCCAACTCGGGAAATGTCAGTCCGGTAAACTTCTCCAGATATAAATTACAATTGGCTATCCCTTCATAACAGGACGTCCACATGCTACTTTTAGCATTCGACGGACTCCAAGAACCATTGTAAAAGTCTTCAATCTGATTTCCCGAATAAGCATATTCGGACTCATCGGTAGCAGAACCAAGAATTGCCCCGCTATAGTTTCCAAAGTCCACATCCATGGACAAATAGATATTTGTTATCAGCCCTCCTACATTACCGAAGTTGAGCTTCACAAAATCCTCATCATAATTATTGTACTCATGATATTCCATCTTATCTGAGCAGGAACCGAGTGCGGCTACACACATCATTCCGTAGATAATGTTTTTCAGTTTCATTCTTTCGCTTTGTTTTTATGATTAAAAACCAATCGTAACACCGACTACTACACTCTTATTCAGCGGAGTCGCTACACCATAACATTCCGGATCTGTCACATCAATATGATCTGAACAGAACAAGTCTGTTCCTCTGACATATAACTTGGCACTCCCCAATATCTTAGTCTTCTTCATCCATTCTTCCGGAAATCTGTAATACACCTCCGCGTTACGTAACTTCAAGAATGACCGGTCCGCCAACCAAACTGTATTAGCCTGATAGTTATTGGCATTACTCTGTGAACTCAAACGAGGATATTTGGCATTTTGATTTTCCGGTGTCCAACGATTCTCATAATAATGAGTAGAAAGTGTCGTATTATTTATCAACGGCCAAAACATACTCTTCGTATTCAAGACAGCAGAATAGTTACCTGTTCCCTGAAACATTACATCTACTCCAATCCCTTTCCATTCGGCTCCCAAATGGAAAGAATAATAAATTTCTGGAGCCGTCGTACTATAACCGATAGCTGTTTTATCATTGGCATCAATGATTCCGTCTCCATTCACATCTTTATATTTTATGTCTCCCGGCACTACCGTACTAAAGTTTTGCGGAAGGCTGTTTGCTATATCTTCTTTATCTTTGAAGAAACCTTCAGCTACCATTCCATATACTTGTCCCAACCGATTTCCTGTTTGCACAAGATTCTTATACAAACGCGGTTCTTCCAGTTGTTCCTTAATTTCATTCTTATTCCAAGCAAAATTACCGCCAAGGTTGAACACTACATCTCCTAACCGTTTCGTATAGTTAAGTCCTAGTTCCACGCCATAGCTATCAACGATTCCGGCATTCTCGAACGGAGCATCTACGCCCAACACATCGGTATATTTTCCTTCGGAAGAGACCCAAATATCTTTTCTCCGTTGGTAATAGCCTTCTGCCGTCACGTCCAGTCCATTGAACAACACGGCATCAACACCAACATTGTATTTATACGCTTTCTCATGTGTCGAATTAGCAGTTGCCAGGCGCCCGATAATAGTACTTCCGAATTCAGAGTCGTAACTACTGTTAAACTTATATTGCGTACCGGTAGTCGTATAAATCTGATCCCAATAGTCATATACGGTAGTACTTCCGTCTTTAGGCAGATAATCAACATTGATCACTCCAAACGAAGCGCGCAATTTCAAGAAGTTCACCCAAGACACATCTTTCAACCATTTTTCTTCCGAAAGTACCCAAGCAGCAGAAATGGTAGGAGAGAAAGCCCATTTATGTCCCGGTGCCAATAAGCTGGAGGCCGAGCCAACCAATGCCAGATCCAAATAATAGCGATTAGAGAAGCCTACATGATTATACCAGGAAACATTTTGCCGATAAATAGTGGTATTCAGACCGTATGAATCACGATATTCATAATCCCATTTCAATTGAGAATACACATCCCACTTTTGGAACGAGCGATTATAATCTACACTACCTGCAAAGTTAAATTGGCGCGCCCAGTTGTCAATACCTGCACCCGAACCCATTTCACTGGATTCGCCACCTGAAATGGCAGTATAAAACGGACCGTTAGTTGTCCAGCTTGTTGCATAACCGGCATACGTATAAGTCTTGCTATGATCTTCCAGAATATTGGAATAGTTGTCATAAGCTAAACGAAAGTTAGCTCCCAATCCTTTCAGCAAACCAGACAAATCTTGTGACAAGGTAAGGTCGGCAAACAAACTACGAGAGTGTCCTTTAGAATAAGCAGCTCCCTGCGATTGTGCGACAGGATTCGACGTCCCCGCCCAAGTAGTACTTCCTCCCCAACTGCCATCTTCCGTACGAACCGGAAAAGCTGCAGAAGGAATCGAATAAATCATATCCCATAGGTTAACCGAAGCCCCCGGAATCCGAGATTCGGACAAGGTACCGAGAAGATTCAACTTCAATTTGGTAGTGGCGGTTAAATCAATATCCAGATTTGTACGCAAATTAGCACGTGAATACATATTTTGTGTAGAATATCCGTCATTTGCATTCGGGGTTTTGATAAACCCTTTGTCTGTTAATAAATTCGCCATAGTATAGTAGCGGAACTTTGCTCCTCCCCCACGGAATTCGATCGTATATTTATTAGACACTCCTCTGTCTTTAAAGGTTTCATCAATCCAGTTCACATTAGGATAGAGATAAGGGTACATACGGGAAGCCCCTCCACTGCCTACTCCATTACGGAAAGCATCGACTTCTTCCGGAGTATACCGAGCTCCCAAACCTTCATATCCACGCGCTTCATTCACTGCAGAAGCATACGTAGCCGCATCCACAAATTCCGGACGTCGAGACTGTGTGTTAATGATATGATCATACGTAAAGGTTATCTCTTTTGTTTTGTACTTACCACGCTTCGTCGTAATCAAGATCGCACCGTTCACTCCTTTGTATCCGTACAATGCCACAGCCGCGGCATCTTTCAGGATGGAAACGGATTCTACTTCTTCCGGACTCACCAAGCTCATGTCTCGTTCCAAACCGTCAACCAGCACAAGCGGTGTACTACTTGACAAGCTCTGCAAACCACGTACATAAAAGGTAGGATCTGCCATTAACCCGGTACTGACCGCATTCTGCAAAGTAGTAAGGCCCAATCCATATCCATATAAAGAATTGGATATATTCCGGGAAGACCGCTTATTAAACTCTTCATTATAGGTGGTAGAAACTGCTGCCGTTGATTCATGACGATTGAATGTCCGGTTAGCTCCCACATCAATAGTCTGAGCTGCATATCCCATCACAATGGTCATCGGACCATCAGTCTTTGCCACAACTGTGGTAGAGCCTTTGTCGACAGAAACGACACTCAAGCGTTGTCCTTTCTCGACCGCAATCTCGAATTTACCATCTTTATCAGTTTCAACCCGGGTCTCCACTGCGCCACCTTCCACATTAACGGACGCTCCATAGACTGGGTTTCCCGATTTATCAACAACAATACCTATAATGTTGTTGTCTGTATTCTGCGCTCTGACCGGAATGCTCAAACAAACCAGTAAAGCCAGTATCAGAATCTTATTTTTTCTCATATAAATCAATATTCAATATTGTTTTAATCTATTTCGCTGTCTCACATTACCAACCCGGATTCTGAATCAATCCATATCCTTTGTTAATTTCCGTTTGCGGGAATGGAGAAAGATACCATTTGGGATCAAATCCGTATGTCCACCAACGACGGACCGGTTTGGATAACTCAAACCTTTCATATTCAAAACGAGTAGGCTGCAATGCTCCCTTGTTCTTATCTCCTTCATTCCATTTAGCATTTCCCGTTATACGATTACCGGTATCATCCAAACGATAGGTGAGCAACCCGTGCAGGCGCTTCTCGAAACGATCGGCACGTTTGTAACGGATAAGATCAAAGTAACGGCTATCTTCAAGCCCCAATTCCCGAACACGCTCGCACAGCAATTCTTCCAATAAGGCTGCTTTGTCAGAAAGTAAATTCTTATCTGTAACACACTCCGCCAAATCTTTCTTCAATCCTACACGGGCACGTACTATATTCATTTGGTTAATAGCGCCCCGGTGATCATTCTTGGCTTGAAGCAAGGCCTCTGCATAAGTTAAATAAATGTCAGATAAACGAAGATATACCCAATGCGTATACTGACGTTGGTACTCTGTTCCCAAATAATATTTCATATTTTTATAACCAGTCGCATAGTTACCTGATTCAAGCGCTGCATTTTGTCCTTCATCGTATCCTCCGACCCACAGTTCATAAGGTAAACCGGACATTGTTCCTGCACTCCAGTCTAACATCTTCGGCAATCCGTTTACCATGCAATGCTCATACAGACGAGGATCACGGGTTAATACGATTTCCGACAATAGTTGTTCTCCATTTTTGAATGTTCCGGTCAGGAACATTGCATCCAACTTACCTTCTGTTTCCGCCTTTTTCCAGTCAAACGGAGTACCGTCGGCCCATGGGAACATCTCCACATATTCCTGTGTAGGCGGATATTCGGTACGACAAAGTGACGGAACAGCCCAGGAATGCCACATATAAGAACTTGAGTTGAAAGCGTCCGACATATTCGTGCGGACAGAATGCAAGACCTCCTTGCTGTTCTGACGAATATATCCCATACGATATGCCTGCCGATACTGTTCCGGTGTTTCTTCCGAAGCCTTATTCAGGCTATACCCGCCTTGACTCTCCAGCTCTTTAAAGAATGCTTCACAAGCCTTCAAACAGTTATCCCAAAGTTCCGCATGGTAGCCGCCGTACCATACCAGATGCTGCTGTTCAGCCTCTGAGTTTCCTCCTGCATATCCGTTGACATCGTTAAACAACGGAGAAGCGGCAAATTGCCAGATTTTGCATTTCAATGCCATCGCACCGGCCTTTGTCCAGTGTCCGGCCTTGCTGGCAAGATCGGCATCAGCATAAGCCCACACCAATCCACCGGAATTGATAGCATCATCCAACATCTTTATCATGTAGTTAACAGTCTCCTCTACCGTAGCACGGGGGATTTCATAACCTGACTCCGTACCGGTGAATGAAGCATATAACAATGGAAGACCTCCATAATGACGGAACATATCAAAATAGCGTGCCGCAATCAGGCATTTAGCTTCTGCCACCAACTGAGTTTTTTCAGTGCTATCCATGCCCGGCACTCTATCTATATTTTCCATTAACAACCAGCACCAGCGCACTACTTCCCATACCATTTCCCGTGTATATGGGAAAATATTACCACGCGTGCCATAGTTGGCATTGAGAGAACCCAAATAATACTGCTGATATACAGTTGCGTCACTAAAATAAAGTGACCAGCAGTCTGTTAGCGCATCCTTCTTTCCTAAATAAGGACTGGAAGAATCAGGAATATTACCGTTACTGTCCGTATTATAGGGTAATCCGTAATACTGTCTACTGTAACAGGTGTTCAAAAATTGGCGCGTATATTCCGCACTATTGAACACTGTGTCAATAGTAGCATTTCCGCCCGGTGCCTTATCCAAAAAAGAGTTTCCGAATTTAATTTCGTCCACACATGAAGTGGAAACCAAACAAACTGCCGCTCCCAACATCGCACCGATGAACCATTTATTTTGTAATTTCATTGTATCTTTCCTTTATCTATTTTAGAATCCTAATTTCAAGCTCAACGTATAAGTCTTGGACAATGGATAAGAAGGTGCATTAGTAGCTCTTGCCTCCGGATCACCCCACAAATAAGGTGTAATAGTCCACAAATTATATCCTGCAAAAGCCAACTGGCATGTATTCAGTCCAAGTTTCTTCATCAATGGGAAGTGAAAATTGTATGCCACCTGAAGAGTTTTCAAACGCAGGTATTTTGCATCTTTCTCATATAAGGTGGAGGTAGCATAGTTATTCTTCGCATTGTCAATGGTAGCTCTCGGATACTCCGAAGATTGTGACGGATTTTCCGGTGTCCATGTATGGTCCAAATGGTATGCCAACAATCCTCCCTGCTCGCTATTGGAAGATGAATAAAACGGTTGACGAAATACATCCGAAATCATACGACTTACATTCCAGGCCCCTGTCCATTGAGTACTTATTTCCAGATTCTTCCAACTGAATCCTAAATTAATACCTAGCATATATTCAGGATCGTCTGTAAAGCCATAGTCATAACTTGCATCATTTGCATCAATCTTACGGTCACCATTCAAGTCAACATATACTGCATCTCCATTTTGAAGAATACACTCGTGAGTGGGGAACGGACGATTAAATGTCTGCTCATATAGCGCAGGTGTATCCTCATCATAGAAGCGCCAGAAAACATATTGACTACGCGAACCGATACGGTGTCCCTTCTGATATTGATATAAATTATTCTGCGGTGCTTCCTTCTTTTCAAGAACCTCATTCTGATTATAAGAAAGGTTAATACCCGCCCAATAACGGAAATTATCGCCAATCTTATCGTTCCATTTTAAAGAAAGTTCCCAGCCCCAACTGTCTACACTTCCTAAATTTGAATAGGGAGTAATGAACCCTAACATTCCCGGAGCTGTACCGTCACGCAAAAGGATGTCATTACGACGTTCTTTATAATATTCAAAGGTTGTTTTCAGACGGTCATCAAGGAAGTTAATATCAACACCATAGTTCCGTTTCAGAGCTTTTTCCCATGTCACAGCAGGGTTATTCTTAGCTACCTCACGCGCACCCAGACTAACAGTACCATTATCTGTTCCGAATCCATATCCCCAGGCGTTAGTTGCTCCTCCACTTGCCGTTACACGATTTGCCAAGTCACCTAAACCGACATTATATGGATCAGCCATATACATAAACCGCGATCCTCCAATATTATCGTTACCTACCAAACCGACACTGGCACGTAATTTCAAGAAGCTAACCACCGACTTCAAAGGACGGAAAAACTTCTCTTCACTCATCACCCAACCTATAGAACCAGCCGGGAAATAAGAAAAGCGCAAATCGGACGCAAAGTTTTCCGAACCGTTATAACCCACATTAAACTCTGCCATATAGCGGCTCTTCCAATCATAAGTGACACGTCCGACTAATCCGACATATCCATGAGGAATGTCCGAATATAATTTCGGATAATACTCTTTCTGTTGATTATACAAAACTAAGGCTGTCACCGTATGATCACCAAAAGTACGATTATAATTAAAGCTGGCTTCCATATACCAATTACGTGCTTTGCCTGTAGTATACGAATACTTCACATCTGTATTCTCTCCAAACTTACGATAAGCAATACTACCGTCATCCATCAATACAGGAGTGTATGTAGCAATAGACCCACCAGAACCGACTTTATTAACTGTAAACGAGCTGTTATAAGATCCCTTCACTTTAAAAGAAAGTCCTTTAGTCAAGAAGTCCATTTTTTGATCCAGAATCACATCCACATTCAGCGAATTGTTGCTGGTCTGGCTGAACCCATTTCCATAATATCCCATACCTGTACCTCCTGTAAATGGTAATTTCAGTCCGTCTGAATAAGTCTCATCGCTCGAATTTACCAATTTTCCATCTATGATTCCCGGACTGGAGAAAGGAGTAGCATAATACATATTTTTAATCAATCCGGAAGATCCCTGACTCGTACGCGGTTGATCTGAATTATTCACATTACCACTAATATTGAATGACAAAGTAGTCGTTTTAGTGACATCCATATCCAAGTTTGTACGATAGTTAAACCGACGGTACTGATAGCTTAAATTATAAGGAAGATCAAACTCACTAAAAAGTCCTCCTTGCGTATAAGCACCTGCAGAGATGAAATAACGTACTTTATCTGTTCCTCCCGAGATGTTCAGATTATGCTGGCTCTGAAGCGTAGAGCTTTTCATAATATAGTCAGCCCATTGTATATTTGGGAAACGAATAGGATCGGAACCATCTGCAAATTTTTGAATCACGCCATCACTAAATAAGGCAGATTTGCCATCACCGGACATCATTTGATTATGAAAACGGGCATAGTCATAGGAACTTGCCTGTTCTACCATTTTTGTAGGCATCAATACAGAAGCAGAAGTAGTAAACGAAATTTTCGCCTTTCCTTCCTTTCCTCGTTTAGTTGTAATCAAAATGACCCCATTTGCTCCACGAATACCAAATACGGCTGTTGCCGAAGCATCTTTCAAGATAGAAATGGATTCAATTTCATTCGGGTCGATATCACTCATACTTTCACGATCCACACCGTCTACCTGAATTAACGGTGAAGAATTTTCCCAAGTAGCTTTACCACGAATAAAAATTTCAGCGGCATCCGCTCCCGGCTCACCGGAATATTGTACGGTAGTCAAACCTGTCATCTGCCCTCCTAATACATTGGAAACCGAACCTACAGATACACGGGTCAATTCTTCTCCCTTCACACTAGCGATAGCTCCTGTCATGGTCACTTTCTTCTGCGTACCATAAGCTACGATTTCCACCTCTTCAAGTGCTGTCACATCCTCTACCAGAATGACTTTCATGTCATTTTTCGCTACTACTTTTTTATCGGTATAACCTATAAAAGATACTTTCAATTTCGCACCGGGACGTACATTTATTCTAAATACACCGTCAATATCGGTAATTGTACCATTAGATGTTCCTTCCGCAAGTACACTTGCTCCAATTATCGGTTCGCCTTGGCTATCTACTACTGTTCCTTTTATAGTACTTTGCTGCTGTACAACTTCGATGGCTGCCGAAGCTGTTTGCAATCCCCATGCAGGTGCAAAAGTTGCTATAGTGAAAAACAGAGCGACAGGTAAGGTTGTCCCCTTTATAAAGTTTTTCTTATTCATATATGTATATGTTCATGATATAAGTATAATTTTAACGGACTTTATATACCGTCATTATTTTAGAATGCAAGCATCATACGGAAATAACCGGCACGCGAATCACGTTCACAAATTATGTGATATCTTCCACCAGCCATACCGTGTGTCCATTGGTTGGCTGGAGAACGCTGTGTGCTACTCCAATAGTGTCCACTGTTAGTTCCTGACTCGACAGAGGTCATCTCATCACCATTTACATTCTTGAGACAACGGTTAATAACACTCAAATTCTTAGCGACTGTATCCCAACACATTATAGAGGGCAAATACCAAGGAGTCACATTTGCCGGAATAGCTTCCGCTTCACGATAAGCCTTGATATACGCATAAGCATGGTCGCAAGTAGAAGGACTACCCATACCTTCGTAACACATAGTAAGTAACTGTGTATTATTGTATCCCATTAGTGCTGGGAAAACCAATGAAGCATCATTCTTGTTAACATCCTTCTCTGTGTTACAACCTACAAACTTGTTTGCCCAATTCTCATCTGAAGTAAACCAGTCTGAATAATAACCGGACTTACTTGAATGGAACATTTTCAAAGCAACATCATTTTGTTCACTATCTTTTACCACAGAATTCTTAATAGATAGCACTATACCGTGCGTACATGCAGGGAAATCGCGACGCAAAGCATCAACTTCTGCTGAATAGAGTTCAGTATGTGTTACACTGGGTTGTGAATTTCCTACATAACATACAATACCAATCACATTCTCCGGCACCGTTTCCGCATCTACTGAAACTATTTTTCCATCTGCACAAAAATAGTCTCCTACCTGCAAAGTATGGTTGATTTTACTTTTATCTTCGATGGTATACATTTTCGCCGTTCCTCCTTCCAGCGTACCTTTAGCTTCATATTCCATCTCACTTACTCCAGAATAAGTACCCTTAATTGAGAATTCCTTCTTCGGATTAACCAAGAAACGGTATGTATCCGTACTTTCCTGATAATAAGGAGTTGCTTGAGTATTGTTCACTGTAAACGAACCGGCTGTTAATGGTAACAAATAATCATCTATACCGCCATTTGTAAAGCTATAGGTCAAATTAGGCATCTTCACTACCGCAAGAGCCATCCGATGTTGCATAGTAAAAGCGATCTGTCCTTTCAAACGATCCCCCTGAACACTACCCGTACTCGTCATCAAATCATATTGTGTATAATTTCCTTCATTTTGTTCACTGCCTATTTTCCAATTGTTGACGTATGTTTCAAAAGGATCCACCTTCGTCGGATCAAAAGTCACATTCGCATTATACGGATAGTATGCATAAAAAGTCATCCGCTGAAATTGTGAACCTTTGTATTCAATAGGATCCCCTCCATCAGTCAATTCCCAATAGCCATCTGTCAGTGTGAATTTCCGATTCTTGATATCCTCTACCACCGTTTCTCCTCTTACCGCAAATATACCGATAGCATCTCCGTTAGAAAATCGGGTAGTATATCCATTCTCTGTAGCACGTGTCTTACCACTTTCGTCCATAAATCCTTCATCAGACACACTAATCTGAAATCCCTGCAAAGAATCCGGTGTTTCTCCGGTGAGTTCTTCATTTTGCGAGCAAGACGCAACTATGGCTGCGCCAGCCAGAAAAAGCATTGATATATAATTATATATTTTTAAACATTATAATAATCATAGCATTATCCGCTATGTATAAGATATCCCATCAGGGTTGAAGTCATATAGTTTTTTCTTCTATTTGGTAATGCATCTTTCTTATATCGTACAGGACTTTATCCAAAATCGTATCTTGCTGATGGCATGATCTTATATACTTGTCTGTAGATGCATATACAGATGAGTCTTAATTAGAGAAGGATGATAACTCTATATACACTCTTCCACTTATACTATTATTGGCTCTGTTATATACAAATTTGAGAGTTATAGATTTTGCTATTATCTTTCTCTTACTTAAGCAAAAGAATTCCCATAGACTCATATGAGTCTATGGGATATATTGTCATACAAGGTGTTCTCAGAGAGTGCAACTATTATAAAACTCTCTGAGAACTATCGTTATGGGGTTCCGCGCCCTACTATAATGTTAGAACTTACTTATTCTGTTCGGCAAACATAAGATCGATCTGTGGATATATAGGATCTAAGATCTTAATTAATGCTTTATATGGATCCAATTCTTCTGTTAATATCATTTCTACAATTGTTTTAGAAAAGCCAGATACAAGTACCAAACCATTGGAATTATGTGTCATTGGGATGGTACCAGTGCGCGAATTGACGTTCCAGAAGATAAGCCGTGGTATAGTATAGCCATGTTCTTTAAAACGCTCAGAAAGCATATCAAACAACGCTTGATCAGTAGAACCATCCATAGCCATATCAAATTCCATATCTGATATAATAATCAGATTCTTTGGAAGTTCTTCTTGAGATAGCTTATTATTAATCGCAGTATTTAATACTAAATTAAATACAGATTCAATATCTGTATTGGAGCAATCATCATAGTGAGCCAGAGCAATCAGTTTATCATATAAAGTATGATACATATTCAGATCTACAATATACGGTCTCATACTAAATGAAATAAACTTATTCTTAAACTCTTTAGATTTAATATGCTCTGCGCAATACAATGTAATAGAATCTGCTACATTTTGTGCGGTCAATGAATCATTAATAGTGCATCTCATACTACCAGATCCATCTCGAATAACCAATGTGTCTTCTAATAAAGATCCAGGAGGAGTTTGATGCTTCCAAAGTTCTTCTAATGTATCATCCATTTCAGCAAATCCGCCATTCCAGTATTTACGTACAATATCATACAAGAAGAGACTATTAGCATTGATTTTAGCTTTGCCTTGTTTTAAATCTTCTAAATATTGTCTTCTTCTATTTTCATCATGACGTAAGAAAGCACCATTATATATCAAATTGGCTTTAGACGGTACATGTTCGTAATTAATATTGTACCATTGGTTATCGGTCATCTTAACTTCCAATACATCGAGGTACTTTCTCAATTGAGATAAGAGCTTTCTGTATTGTTTATCCGTATATTCGCAGAAACTTGGTAAAGCTTTCTTAAGTTCTCTCGCTCTCTTACGAGTATATTGAGACGATGTATTCATAGAAGGAATCCATTTAGCCAATAAACTAATTGGTTTCTTTTCCTTCATATTTTTAATATCCATTTTTAATTGAGAATTAATAGTTAACTTACACAAGTTTTTGACTTTGCTATTCGCTGTAGTAAAATAGAGATCGATGATATCATCCCATCTACCAATATCCTGAATAAGCATAGATAAGAGTATATTCATAGTTGCATCCGGATCTATATCAGACAGATGAGCCAATAAACAACGGAACGCATCTCTTTCTCCTAAACCATGTTTGATATCTCTTAAATATAACAGCCATTTGATTGTTCTAATTTTATCTTCATGATAAGACAGATCAAATTGTACGCACATAAATTTGATCGTATTAATATCGAGTTCTTTGCCATATTTTTTAGCTCGTTCTTTAAGTTCAGAAGATAAGCTTCTCAAAGTAGGTACAGAGAAATTTAAATCAACTAACGGATGACCAGTGCTTTCATAACCAACAGCACCATTCTCTGTTTTTGTGAGAATATTAGCTCTCATCATGTTCATAATATCCATTTTTATTACCTCCTAAGTGTCTCTACACACCTAATAAAAAATAAAAATATATGGTTATTGTATAATACGAGATCTATGTAAAAATTGGAAGAAATGTTCTACATCTAATCTGGATGTGATATTGTATATTTTAGAATTTACAAGCTGTTTGCTTTTATCTGAACTGATATAGTAAACTCCGATACATATATTATACTTATCTTTATAGATCCAATAAGATGTATTGTCTACATCAAAATGATATGTTTTTCCATCTACCAATCCATTAAGTATATCTTCTTTAGTCATCATATCACATCCATATAGAATAAAGAATCATCTAAACCAATAATGGTTTAGATCAAATTATACAATAAAAAATAAAATAAAATCATAGAACTCATTCCTAAGATCCAAATTTATTACAAGACCCTATTTAGGTCTTAGGAATTGTTGAGTTCCCGACTCAGCTGTCAGACTCCTAAAGATTGCGCTATCTTAAGGGAAATAGACGCTGAAACGCTCCAAGGCGTATGTTCGTTTTGTAAGTTTTGGTTTGCTGTGTGGGCCTTTTTAAGAGGCCGTACCTCTACAGTACGGCGTGTGTAGAGAAACTAGACGCGTCTATATCCAATTTATAGTGAGTAAAATTGCTGTAAGCGCCTACGAACTTCTCTATCATCAATATACTGTTATAGAATTAATTAAATATTACAAACAATCTCATCGATTCTATCTTTAGATACTCCAAAGTCCTTTTCACCTTTATAATTGTTTCTATGAATATAGATAGGAATATTTAAGACCAATAGTTTCTGAATATAATGAGATAATTCTTCATTGCTCACATCTTTGTCAGGATAATAATGAATTTCTATATTTTCCAATCCATAAGATTCTATTAATGTTCGAACTACGTTAAAGTATCCTTTACCATTAGAAGCAATATAAATATTATTTTGTCTATTCTGATTTCTTAAATGATAAAAGATCGATAATATATCAAAGCATCCTTCTGCCACATGAATTTTAATTGGATCTTTAGATAATACATCAATCTGTGTAGGAATACAATAATTGCGAATATGCTTTAGATTCTTATTAAATAATTCATAATTATAATATCGAGACTTAATATAAGACTTAGACTCTTCTGTATTTCTCATAATCAAATAAGAGTTGTCCAGAGATAAAAAACCTACAAAATAAGTATGGATATCTTCTATAATACCTGGTAAAGCGGTAGAGGATAGTTGATTCATTTGTAGCAATTCTTTTAAATTGAATACAATCTTATTCTTCTGTGCTTCTTCTATAGACATAGATAATCCTAAACGTTGGTTGATATAGTCTAATTTCTTTTTGGCTAACTCTATATCCGATATCTGATAATTATAGTTGACAGATCTGGATATCTTATGGTAGCCTATTCTCATCTTAGAGAAATTTACTTTTCCGGTGATAGATTCTGCAATAATCTGTAAGTCTTCTATATCTTTCTGTGTAATCTCTTGGTCTGGAATAATGGTCCGAATAATATCTGGAGTAAATAATCCTTTAGCCTCACATTTAAAGCAATGATATAATGGGGCTTCTGTTTCTGAACCTAACTTAATATAGAAATGAGCCTTATGAGAGGCACTGCTGTCTCCACAGAATGGACAACGTATAATAGCTTCTCCATTTCTAATAGTCATCTCATCTTTAAAATGTCTTTCTAATAACGACTGTAATACATAGGTTGCTTGATCTTTCATATCTCTGTTCACCTCCTAACTATAAAAAATATATGGTAGAGCGATATCGCTCTACCATATTGTCAGATCATCATTACATATTGAAGAACTTCTTCACATAGTTTTTCTGGTAATGGTTGTATAGGAATTACCTGTCCGTGTTCTTCTCTGTTTCTATAATTGATATAAGTAAACTTAGAAGATAATATCTTAGAGATTAAAGCAAATATTCCTTCATCTTGAATCTTCTTATTGCCATATTTAGCAACAACTTTTGGATAAGATTCAGATATCCCAATGCGCTGGGTAATCTTTCTATTGACATTCTTTCTGCTAACTAATCGTTCGACTTTTCCAGCAATAATATAAGGAAGCAACGATTGTCCATTGCTGAGCAGCATCTTCTTAACTGCCAGCATACAAATAACATAATCTCTATTAGAAATCATTCTAGCTGCTTGAATATCTTTGAATTCTTTAAAGAATGGATACATTACCAAGTTAAATTGAAACTGGTTCTTAATTGGTTTTCCTTCTTTAGATAATTCGTGCATATAGAATACAATCTCTCCTTCATCAAAAGGACCATACTTTCGTTTAATTGTTTCCATTGTATGTCTGCAATTGACGTTGGATTGTATAACCATAGATTCATCAATCTTAGCAATATGTGCTTCAAATTTATCCGCTTCACTATTGTTGTCTTCATCTCTTTCTGAAGATGATACGGATGCCATCTGGAATTCATAAGGCGCATCAACAACCTTATATTTAACTTCTCTTCCTATCGCATCATAGTTAAAACAAACAATGTTTTTATTGAATGTATATTTCGGGAAGACTTGGATGATTAGATCTTCTATGGTATTCATAGAATGGGAGGTTGGATTACGACCTCTGATATCCTGCATATCCCATAATACTTTATTGCTATTGACAGACTTCTGTACGTTTGTCATTGTAGTTTCATACAATTTAGCAATAATGTCTATATTATAAACTCTCTTGATTTCCTGCATGATATAATCATAGCAAGTCAGCAAGATATTTTTGATTTCGATATTATCATACCGTTTAGACCATACAAAATGCATAATCAATGGAATAATACAATTTTGAATAAATGAAATCTCCATTAAGATCTCTGCATGTTCATCTGTATATTCCAAGCAAGGATTCTTAGTATTGGAATAAGATAGGTGAACCATATAGTTATCTTTTACCAATTTACGAATATTGGCATGTAGTGTTGGATTAGCATGTTCATCATAAGAGATAATAAATCGAATCAGATCATTAATAAAATTCTGTTCGGTGTATGTATCTTCCATATAATCGATGAAGTACTTAATCTGTCCATAAATACCCACTAATTCATGGTTCGTATCATAGAATTTTTCAAAATAATTTAAATATTGTGTACAATGATTTCTAAACCCTACGACCACTTTACCATTCTTAATTTGTGTTTTAGAGTTGTATCCTCTTTTAGCACTCATCATAAAGAATGACATTAATGATCCGGGTTCATTTCCATAAGCAATAGCACATTCATTACATTGAATGGCATTACCGATAATTTTAAATATCTCCTCCTCTTCGGATTGAGGCATCCAATCATCAATCGGGATTATGCCTCTTTTTATGACTTCCTCAACAAATTCGTTTTCGTTCGGCATCAATTTTCCTCCTTTTGAAAATAGATACACTTAACTCTCGTCTATATAATATACATTTAAATTTATTTTTTGCGTCCAATACGTTTTATGACAGAAGCTGTTCTGACAGATTTAATAGCGGATTTGATTCTTCCAACTTTAGATGCTTTAGCTGCCGTCTTAACGATCTTTACATTATCAGAAGCATATCCTGTTAAATCTTTAACAATCGCTTTGTCTTGCCTCTCCTGCTCTTTGATCTTCTTTTGGATCTCTTTAACTCGTCTGATATCCCCTAATTTAGTTTCAGAGTCCACAATCATTTTCAAGACATTGGCTTTGTTTAATGGTTTAGCAGTCTTCCAAGCTTCTTCAGCAAAAAACAATCTTCTCAGCTTCATGAAGTAATAAGCAAAGTACAAAGACTTTACATATCCTGTTTGCATTCTAGGATTACGTATAACTGGTTTATCAGTTAACGCTTTCTTATTCATCTTCTTTTCTAACCAGTCTATGGTTAGTCCAGAATGCTTGAATGTATATGCATATGTAAAAATAAATGCTGGGTCATTAGAGAAGAATCTGACATTGTACATATTCAGATTGGATAGCATAACATCTGGCTTATCTGTACCGAATTCTATAACGACGTCATAATATATTCCTTTTGTATTTTCAGAAGGAACCATCAGATGGGCATAATATCGATTAGATTCTCTCGTATCTTTATATAAATAATATGCCATCTCCCCTGCTTCTCTAACCATGACAGTATCGAAACGTCTTTTATAATCTGCTTTGATTAGTTTCATTTGCGCATTAGTAGATACGCCTTTGATAATTCCCGGGTTGTCTATATAGTTAGAATATGTTGTCTTAATAATCATAAAAGAATCTCCTATAAAGAAAGAAGGAGGTCTAAGGCTAATAAAAGCCTTAGACCAACATATATGATTATTAGTAAGTTATGTATAAAATCAAAAAATAAAAGAGGGTGGATATGTTTACCGTCTTTTATTTTTCTGAAGTCTTAAAACTGCTTCGGGGCAATTACCAAGTTCTCTCTTGAACCGTAATCTATATCCCTATAGACTCTCAATATGACCCGTAGCCATACTATACGGACTCGCTTAGCCGTTTGCAGAAATAACTTCAAATATTTTTAACTTCGTGAGATTTTATCTCAGTTGCCAGTCTACGATATTCTCACTTTCTCGTAGTGGTGACGGTATCTTCTAGAGTCACTATCCGGCTTTACTACCCATAGATTGTTTATGTCTATGAAGGTATCCGGATTAACCGCCTAACTCGATAAGATGTCTTCATCCTGATAAACGTACTATAAATAATACGTTCAGAGCCGGATCCCTCAACAAATGAATAGTCTGACATATCCTTCAGACTACCCTTCCTTATCACATCTATATTATATAATTGAAAAATACTTAGATTACAAAATGCTTAATTATCAAAATCATATGTATTGAACGCAGGATCTGGCAAGAGATACTGGTTGGTCTTAAACATCAGTCCAATAATAGTAACGATAGCATCCAGAATAACAATGTCCGATTTAATAGAGGATAATACTTTCTTATCATATTCTCCTGTTCTTAAATTCAATGGACAGTTATATTTCAAAGAATCATTGACGATTTCATTGAGTCTTGTTTCAGATGCCGTATTATCCTTGTTGTAAATCAATTGGAACAGGGACTTATAGGCATCCAGTATTAAGCGAATAGCGTCTTTTGTAAGGTCTTCCGCATAGGGGTACTGGTCATAGTTAATAGCGTGCTCTTTGCCCATAATTTCCACCATTAATTGACAGCAAGCTTTCAATGCTTCAAAGTTAGCACCACAACCAACACCATATTCTGCGGCCGATCTACAATTCAATACGGCATCTTCTACTAAATCTTTCTTAGCATCTCTATCTGTATAAGAAATGCCACCAATTAAGTAGTCAACCATATTGCATTCCAATGTCTGAATACGTCTTTTCAGTTTATAGATCTCAGTAACATCTTTTTTAGTTTCTTCATATTTTTGTAATTCAGACTTTAATGATTTTACTAAGTTTTCATACATAGAGGACTTAGATCCATCTTTATTATACATCATAGCCGGATTGATAATCTTTGTCATCTTGGCATCAGAGATAACCTGTTCAGCACTACCAGCGAAAGAGTGTACATTCTTCGGAGTAGCAGCAATACCCTTTTCAATATCAATCTTCTGAATATTGGGATCGATATATTTCTTAATTGTCTTAGCTCCAGACAATTTAGCCAAATCATACAGATAATCTAACCGAGTAATGTTAGTAACCATAAGCAGTTTCGGTCTCTGTTCTGGTGGATAGTTTCCAATGGTCTGCAATACCTGGTCCAATTCAGAACGTACATCCTCGCTATACTTAGGAGCTAATATAACAGTAGGAACTTCTCCAGGCATACTAAGAGCGTCTTTCTTACCATCTCTCATTGCTTCATTGCGTGTAGCCAATGGCATAATAATATTCTCTGTAACAATTGTTCCCAGCAAAGCCATCATTTCTGGTGTATCAATAGGATCTTCAAAGATATAAATCTTAGGATCTCTAATTACGCAAGTAGAATCTTTTGCATTGTTAATGAAGTTCGCATTGAAGTATCCGACATCAAAAGTGAATCCATCATAAGATTTCAGAATATTATCTGTGGTATTGGAAATACCCACATCAATATAGACGGAGTTACCATAATCTTCATAGATCTTCTTAATATTCTGGGCAATTTCTTCGTCACCATCTGTAGATGTGTAAGCAATATTATAAATATCTTCTAAGGTTGCTTTACGTCCATCTTTTTCTACAATCTCATAGATTCTTTCGGCAACGTTTTCTACTTTCTTCAGAATTTCTTTTTCGGAGATATTGTATTCTTTACAATAGTTATTCAGTTTATGGAACAGCTTATAAGACAGAATAACAGAAGAGGTGGTACCGTCCCCTACCGTCTTTACAGTATTTCTGGTTACATTTCTCAGATCATCTACAATAGACATTTCAATGGGTTTATTAAACTTAACAGCCCCTAAGATCTTATGTCCATCTTTGGTATAATCTGTACGTCCACTATCTTTCTTATCTACTACAGATCTCATTTCTGTGGTAGAACCATCTGGTCCATAAGAGTTCTGTAATACATTAGCAATCGTAGCTAATGTTTCATCTTGTACTTCTCTCAAGATACTCTTGGAAACTACATTGTTTATTGCCTTTGCTCTAATTGTGCCCATAATAAATCCTCCACTTTTGGTACTGACAAATCCACATATGGATCAATCAGCTTAATAATATTTGTTTCTGCATACAATAATACTTCAGGACAAACTTCATATGCCGTATCTGTCTTTTTCATATTATACATTGTATTCAGACTATAAATATGTTTTTTATCTACATGCTGATATGTAGGAATATCCTTTAGATACTTAATATATAAGCCATCATACATACTCATATCCGTTTCATTCAATCTGGTACGATACTTATTGTGACTTAACTTATTGATCTTACTAACTTCTTTCTCATTCTTACAGTTAATTGTAATATTAACCAATCCACGACTATCATAAGCTGATTGAACAAAAACAGCAATATCTGTAGGTCGTACCATATCGTAAATTTCTTGTCCATAGCTATTCATTAGATCTTGATAGATTTCATCATAAGAGTTTTTATATTGATCTTTGATAATAACAGATAATGGGTTTCTTTCTGATCTGAATAATAGCAAGTTTTTTAAACCAGATATGGTTTCTGCTGCTGCAATCTCTGGTTTAATTAATTGATCTTCTTTTAAATGAGTCAAGACAAAACCAACAATAGCTAAATCTAAATCCATCAATACTTCAAACTCCATAAGACCAGATGTATTATTTATACCTATTCCAGTGTCTATTGGTTTGAATTGTGCTGTATTTTCCATATATACCTCAAAAAAAAAAAGAAGAGACATGAATCTCTTCTTTATCTTCTATTAAAAATCATTGAATGCATTTTTAATATCTTCTGACGGTTCATTATCCGTAGGATTATCTTCTTCATCAAATAAGTTCTGCATATATTGATCTTGTGATGTAGCAGGATTGGCTTTCTTATTAATCTTCTTCCAGGCTGGTTCTGCTCCTACACGAGTAATGATATTATCAATTCCATTTCTGATTCTTTGAGATTCTTTATTTGTCGCATCCATATAGGAGTATGCCATAGCATTGGTCATAGATAATACAAACTGATCCAATTGATCAATAATCATATCTAATTCAATATCCTGGAAAGCATGCGTATTCTGCTGATAATTTATAACTCCGTCTGTAATTCCTACCTGAGAAATCATAGGATAATAATCTGTATTCAACTGATAAGCAGCTTCTGCTTCTACAGAATTTTCTTTATTGAATCGAATGATTCGTAATGCAGAATGATATTCTTCTTTATTGAATGATTTACCATTGTTTATTGTAATCAATGATTTTCCACAAATAACACCAAGCCCATCATTAGATTCTGGATTTTCCTTATATCTTTTCAGAATATCAGAGAACATCTTTGCCTTATGAGGATTGAAATAGATCGCTGTACTGCTCTTAATATCCCAATCATATTTCCCAACAGAAATATTTGTTCTGGGAACAATATAGAACTTTAACATTCCATTCCACATGGCCGTCATCAATGCGGATTGCGTAATTGCATCAGGATCTGTATTATAAAATTTTAACCCACCTAATGTGGGTCTATATTCTTGCGATTGTTTTTGATAAGATGAGTATTTCTTGGTTTCTAAGCTATTGAATGATTTAGCTTGATTTAAAGGCATTTTGGTTTCCTCCTCTTACTTTAACTGTTAGAGTACATATCATAATCAACAATAGAAGTCCCAATACCTATAATAGGTATTGGGAGCTATCTATCATCATCATATCATTAATATATTATATAACCAAAATAATTTAAATCATTTCTTACCTATATCATCCTGATCACTATAGGGTTTTGCTTGAATAATAATATTATTCCGTTTCATATAAGACTTCATAATACTATCATTTTCTGAAATCTTTTTGTTCAACATCTTTTCTCCGTTAATACAGAGACCTAAGATAAATGTAACAAACGAAATGGCAGGCTCTCCAATGATTGTAGCACCAAGTTTAATAAACTTGTCTATATCAGGATGGTTGTGCACTATTGCTTGAATCATTAAGAATGTAAACGCAGCAATAAACGGGAGAATTGCCATCACAATATAGATGGCCACCACCATTTTAATTGGATTCTTAAATGTAAGAATCGTAGCTCCAAGAGTATCAGTATACCTGGATAAACTTCTTAGAATAGAAGTATACTTATCCATGTTTAATCATCTCCATAATTAATAAGAAGAGTTCTTGGAGATTTTAACTTCTGAGAAGAAATAGTATATCTCAGTTTATCGTACTTTTGGTAGAGATCCTGTAATTGTTTTACAGTCTGCACACTCAATCCATCTTCTGTGGTGATATAATCATCAATCACAGACATTCTAGAATTGATCTTATGCAAAAGCATAATGGCCAAAGCACGATCATCATCCATATTGTTCACTTCAAACTGAATGGTATAATAGTCATCAAAGTAAGCCTTAACACCATTAGCTTTAAAACGCTCTAATGCATTGCTGCTGGCTTTCTTGTTCTTATCAAAGAATCGCATAATTGATGCGGATGCTTCAGTAATCAGTGAATGGTCATCGATTCGTTTCAATCTACGGATAATTTTATCCATCTCTAATTGTTCGTATCGAGAACCACTGATATCAATCCCTTTCTGGAGGGTATGAATAGCCTGAATACGATACTTCAAAATATTCTTATACAATCTAAGTACCCATTTAATAATAATAGACTTAGAATCTACTATTGTGCCATAGGTATTAGACTGTCCTTCCAGTTTCGTAATAGCTGATTTTAAGAAACTAGTTAAATCATATGCTTCATCAAGCTGGAATGGAATCATATACTCATTATGAAAAATAGATACTGATCGTCTGGCAGCTTCTTTAATACCAAATCCCAATAATTCTATATAGCTGATATAATCAGACAGTCTTATTGTGGTATTAGAATATGTCAGATAAGAGTTGATCAAATATCTTGCATTACGAATAGGTGTTTCATTGGTAACCAGTACACCTACTTCATGAATCAGCAAAGATACAATCTCATCTGTATCTAATTCATGAATGGGAGAATATAATTTAGAATCCAGTTCAACTTTATAAGATTTAATTCTATATTCATCATCAGAAGTCATAATCTCAGTGACCTGCTGTGCAGACAGCACTGGCATAACAATAATTCCGAAAAACTGTTTATCTGTATTTAATGTATACGTTACATCACTACATACAGCATCAGGAAACAATTTGTTTAACGTCTCTTTGATAGCGTTTAATACAGTTGTATCTCCCGGTCTTATTTTCAGATTAATGATATCGCCATTCAGATCACCAATATATCCAAAGATTTGATCTTTATTCAAGATTAAGTTGTCCTCCTTTCATCAGAAATATAAAAAGCTAGGGGTAGCCATATAGACTACCCCTAGCCAATTAAATCTGTAATATGATTCAGCTATTAGGGAATGTTGTTCAGTTTAGCCGGAATCTTGATATGACCCTTGGTCGGGCTGCCTTCTGCGGCATCAATTACGCCGTTAACTTCAGAGCTGTACTGTTCAGTATTAGCTGTGTTGTCGTTCATAGCGTTGATTCCGATGTAATCATTGTCGCTTGCCATAGCTACGTTCTCCCTGAGGCCAGACGGATTCAGGATACGAATACGGCCCTGTACAGGCTGATACTGCAGGAACAACCAACGTTCGAAGCAGGTCATAGCCGGGGTCTCGTACTGTACCGTATCACGAATTTCGCTGGAAATATACATCTGATAATCAATAACCTTGTAGGTAATACGCATGCTATTTCTAGGAATGAGCAGTACAATCAGGTTATTGTTATTTCTCATCTTCTGAGAGGAGATGAAGTTGTAAACACGATGTTCACTTGTTACAACAGTCCGTTTGAAATCAAGTTCAACCGGTCCGATGTTGGACGGTGTCTGATAGGTGTAGGACTGCGGCGAAATACGACGGATGAGGTCCGGACGTCCGAATACTGCAACTGTCATATTTTCATCATTGAGAACCTGGAGCATACGGGTTACATACTGATCAAGGTTATCCATGAACATAACTTTACGCCATTCGACCGGGTTGTTGTTGTAGTTGAGGGGCGGAGCGAAATCGAAAGCACCAGAAACTTTAGCTACATCAGGCATTGTGAGGAAGCTATCGTTCAGGTTCTGGAGAATGGAGTCATCCTTCCAGTGGAGCAGACCAAGTCTCATCATGGACATAAGCTTTGTTACCTGGTTTACGTCGTAGAGAGCCTGGATATCTTTAACTTCTTCCGGAGATACTGTGCAGGTGATGTGCGGAGCTTCCGGAATTTCGTAGAAGTTAGTCATTGCAGACCATTTGAATTTAACGGTCGGGAACTGAGCTGTAGATACGTCAACAACTGCATGGATAATAACGCCTTCTACAAAGCCAGCATTACCTGTAGCAATAACTGCGCCAGTATCAGCATTGATAGCCGGAGCACTCATGAGCATAATCTTGTTGCCCTGAGAAGCATTGCCCATCAGGTTAATGGTAACTTTTACAGAAGTGGTAGCAGTAGCCGGTACGGAGAGAGCAATTCTCTTGTTAAGAACGCGATCCATAGCACCATAGCCAGGGTTGAACATACCGTCAACGTCGAATACCAGTTTCTTACCATCACCAACGTCAGCAGTTTCAGCTACTTTGAATTTACGATTTGCATCATCATAAATCAGGTCACCTTCGGCAGCATAACCCGTAACAATGATTCTCTTAACCATGGTCTTCATGGAGAGAGTTGTGTTTCTGAGGATACGATCCGGAACCTGATCAGCAGTGAATGCGTCATGAACGAGGTTTCCGTTCAGAGCGTCACCACGAGCACCGTTACCGCCGAGGGAAGCAGCAGAACCGATAATTTCTTTCGGAGCTACATCGCCAGCCAGTGCACCAGCAGTAGCGGCAACAAAGAAATCAACAGACGGAATAGAAGCATCGACTGCCGGTTTAATCTTGTTCTGTTCTGCAAAGATGTCGAATTCGTTACCATCAACATCTACCATGGTACGAGTTTCCATGGTCAGTGTGAACTTCGGAGAACGTGCAACGTCTTTCGGCATAACCTGATCGAATACAGCGTTCATCAGGATGTTTTTATGCATCGGGAGAGCCATACCGATTACAGGATTATAAGCACCGAGTGTAGTGGATTCCTGCTGGATCTGTGCTACGTCGTTTTCGAACAATGCTTCCATGTTGTCAACATGTTCAGCTACAGCATCAGCGCTCTGGAATCTCGGATCATTCTGATCGAAGGAGTCTTCTACGAAGGACTTCTTCATTTCGTTTTTAGCAAGATCGCTTGTGAAGAATTCGCCAGGATTTCTGAAGATATCATAGCCAGCTTCCTGATGAACACCTCTTGCAACGTCAAGGAACTGTTCTGCAACAGCATGCATCGGATCGGATGCATATCCGCGGAGATCGAGTTTCTTGTTATCAATTGAGCTAAGAATAGCCATTATTAACTTTCCTCCTTTAATCTAAACCTGATTGAGATCTCTAACCAGGTTTTTATAAAGTTTTATTCGTTAGTTTCACACACATTTCTTATTATCTTTTTATTAAACAATCTGATATTTCTTTAGACTTTCGTTAAAAGAATCAGAACGAATCTTTTAACCCTCTTAAGATCGAAAAGAGAATTTGTGATTCCATTCCTCTGCTTTTAATATAGACCTGTATACTTCCTATTATTGTTTGATTGTAGAAGTATACACAGGTATGTTCCAATATATTACTAAGATATTACTCTTCTATATAGTATAGATACAATACCCATTGTTTCACCAGCAAGCTGGTTTCATCCCCGAAACAAGTGTACCACATCTGATATCCATATATCAGATTCATTTCTTAATACATAATTAGAAGGCCTTTATTAAATCATCAGATTATTGGTTACTTTTACGACCTTACATTACTGTTCTGATTATTAGATTAGGAAACGTCAAAAATGTACACATACTCCATATGGAGTATGTGTATTTATGGTAAATATCAGTCTTTTGATTTAACTTTGGAGGGAAGTTTTTCAATAATATGAACCAGCATACCATAATGAGCAATAAATCTCTGTAATAATACCTGGTTTTCAACTAATGTTCTGGTATCGAAAGAATCAGATACAGCATCAACAATCATCTCTTTTAATTCATTCAGAGAATTAGTAACAAAATTAACCGAAGCAATATTATCTGAGTTCTTATTGACGACTATCAATCTATCTCCCAGATCAACAATATCATTATGTAAATCTATAAAAGACTGTTTGATATTATTAGAACGAATACGTAATTGTTCTTCAGATAGATTGGAGAATGCACTCTGCTGTAATTCTTGTAATTCGGGATCTCCACCCGATGCAGCAGGTTGCGTGGTATCTGTTGTAGTATCTGCAGTTTGATCTCCCTCGGCAGATTCTCCATCATCTGTCATATCAGAGAAATCACCAGAATCATCTGTTCCATCTTCTGGAGTATCCCCAGCACCAGCAGGATTGTCTGTGGGATCTTGATCAGTATCTCCCATATCGGAAAATTCTCCAGGATCATCTCCACTGGCATCTGGATCTGGAGCAGGTTGTTCTTCTGAAGTCGGCTCGGTATTAGCTGCCGGTTCTGTAGTTTGTGGATCATCTGTTGTAGTTGGTTGATTTTCAACAGGTTCTTCTGCTGGCTTATCATCTTCTGTATCAGATAAGTCTGTAAAATTCTTATCTCCGTTTTCTATAGCATCCGATTCTGCATCTTTATCTGCTTGGTCTGTAAAAGAAGTATCATTATCATCTTCTGCGTCTGTGATATCAGAGAAGTTTTCGGGTTCTTCATTATCCGTATCTTCTTTTTTCTTTTTCTTATCATCGTCGTCATCTTCCAGCATATTGGTGAAGTCATCATCGTCTGCTTCTAAGATAACTCTGGAATTATCATAATACTCTTCATTCATTGTATACATAAAGTCAGCATCTTCATGAGCTGCTTTATATACAGCAGAATCTTCTGATACTTTTACATCATATTTCTTAGCAGCTTTTAAGATTCTCTTAGCCAATGCATGTTTCTTATCTGCATCACAATATCTGAAATACGCCATAGCAGATTTTACATGAGCTGCATCAGTTAATGGATACTTTCTCTCTTCTGGTAATCCAAACTGAGAATCATCTATTGTCTTACGTTCTTTGGAGGTTAACGTATCTTCATTATAGTTCATAAGATCCTCCATTATTCATCTTTTAATGCATATTTGGAAACGGTACCTTCTGCGTCAGTCTTCATAACAACAGAACCATCCCATTTATCGATATTCTTTAAAGCAATCTGTGTATACCGAGTTGCTAATTTCTTCTTTAATAATCTCAGATTGCGTTCTTCTTTAGTACGACCATTATCAGAAGCATGATTGATTCTTTTATCAATCATTTCCAGCTCTACTTCCAATTCATCAACAATAGCCTGACGTTCTTTCTTTTCAGCATTTTTAGCTTTAACAAACTTCATAACCAAAGCTACAATACCTAAATAGATGGAAACAAAGTAAGACAATGCTCCTACAGCCAATACAGTCTTAAAGCATTTTGATAAAGCTGGCAGCATCTTTCCATTGACAATTCTCATACGAGCATCATCACGTTCATCTTTGTCATCCCATGTTTCTATAGAATGAGCAATACGGTCCATTGTAGTAAAAGCAGCTTTCTGTTTATCATTCAATGTATCGAAGACTTTCTTAGCTCTATCTAATGCTAACGTTACATAAGAACTAATTTTCATTTCCTGAACGATATCTTGTGCAGATGTATTAATGCATTCTGCTTCTCTAATGGCTCTAGCCATAGACAATTGGTTTTCATCCAAGTACTTCTTAATATCATTAATATCATTGATATTGAAATCTTCTATGGTATGCATATCCGTAATATTGATATCTTTATAGGGAGTGATATTGGAAGAGCCTCCAGCCAGCATAGACTTCATTTCTTCTTGGTTCTTATCAGAAATAGCTGTCTGTGCTGCTTTAATAGTGGATAACTTAGTTATATGGTCTGGATTGATATGTTCATCTTTAAATAAGTTGGTGGAGATATGTTTATAAGCTCCATCAAGAGCATTGACAAATTCAGCTTCATTGATGACGTTTGGATAATCGATAACAAACTTTGTAATTGCATCAATAATACTATTGGGACATTCTGCTAAAATTTCAGGATTTCCAAATGTCTGAGAGAAAGCTTCCTGATCGATTGTCATAGCATCAAATACAGCTACAGATTCTGTAAACTTCTTCAATACATCTTTTTCATAATCTGATAATCCATGAAATCCTAATCCATCATCCTCTTTATCGTCTGTCATAGGAGTAGCATGGGTTTTGATATGATATTCATCAATATCTTCTCTGATATCTTCAATAACTTTGGTAATATCCTTAATAGCATCCAATGCTCTTTCAGATATTTCATTATCATCAGACTGCACATCATTCTTCAGAGAGTATTGGAATTCCATTAAATAATCAATATACAAATTAGAAATAGTCAGTATATCATCGAATCTATTAGAATAGATAATACCTTTAACAAATTCTTTGATGGCGTCTTTACAAGACGTTTTATCTTTGAAGTCTTTATATTTATCTGTAAAGATATAGTACAGATAAATTAGATTCAATACATCCACAATATCATATGCCAGTTTTACTCGAGCACCTAGTTCTCTCATCATATCTTTGAAATGGGTATTGATCTTACCAGATTTCTGATATTCTGCAATAATATTGACATATTTATTTTCATTGGTATCTGGAGTAATCTGATCGCATAAGCATTTGGCATATTTGTATACTTCATTTTTTCCTAAGATACGAATATTTAAATATTCAGAGGCATCTAATTTACCAACAGCCGCAATAATGACTTTATGAATAATATCTTTCGGTATACTTTCTCCAGAATAGAAAGCAAAGATATAAGAGAATACAGTTAAGATGATTCGTTTTTTAAGAAGAATATTGTCTACAAACTTATCATCAAACCGTCCAAATAAATAAACCAATTCTTCTACCATCAAATTAATCTTTTCTGGAAGAGTAATCTTATAGGTATCCAGCTTCTGGCATACTTCATACATAGCGATAAAATTAAAGTTAGACTTAATCAGTCTAACAGTATCGTCATCCATACGCTGAATACGCATATGCTTGAAGCGTTTTTCGATAATATCATTATTTGTAGATACTCTTTGAAGATCAGCATATAACGAGGCTGTGAATCTGATATCATTAAGTAAATTATCATCTGTTATAGTATCTGTAATATCGCTCATAATATCAGAAACAGATACCTTATCATTAATTCTTACTTTAATAATATTTTTTAACAGAGATAATGGGTAGGCTCTATAATCTTTATCTATAGCAAAATACTCTGTATTGAAAATTTCTATGAGTTTTTTGAAACATTCCCTTTTGTCTCTTCCCAGAGATTTCCAATCTCTAAGAGTATCAACAAGTTTTGTTGATGTCGGTTCCATTGGCAGTACTCCTTCCAAGTAAATAAATTTGATTAGATTTACCGTTACTATAAAGTTCGCTGGCTAAATACACAAAAAATAAACAGACGGAACAAACCGTCTGTTTATTTCTAGCCTAAAAGCTTAGAACCGATAATACGTTGATGAGATGGACGACCAATATGTTCATTCAGTTCTGCAAATAAGAGAGCTCTGAAGAATCCATTATGAATATAATAATTAGAATTTTTATCTATATATTCTAATACCCACGGATATTCTCCAGAAGCAATCAGATATTGACAAAGAGCATTGATGAGCCTGTCTTTACCTCCAGAATTATATCTGGCCGTAAATTTGCGACCGCCAATAACTTGAGCTTTGTGCTCATTCTCTCCATAGGCATAGATCTGACATTTTACAATATTCCATTTCCCACAATCATTCAAGATCTTGGTCATCATTTTATTCAGTTTGGTTCGTTTGTATAGACGATCTTCGTCTTCCAATGGCATCTCGCCATATTCTTTAACAGCAAGAAACTTGCATTCATCCCAATGATAAAACAATGTTTCAAGAAAATTTGACTCTTTCACTTTTTCATATAAATGTTTACATTCCATGTCATTTCTCCTCTATGAATACTTTACCAATTGGATTATCTTCCAATATAGGCAGCCGATCATCATCATCATCGGCTAATTCAATAGGGGTTAATCCCCGTTTTGTAATCTTCATAGTATGATGATGGTGACAATTGGGGCATACCACTTCCCAATCAACCGTTTGATCCACCATACTAGTAATCCATCCGGAAGACGATAATGTAAAAGCCTTATAATCAGACTTCAATAGCATCATCGGTTTCTTACAGATAGGACAAGTTCCGAATTGGTTAAATGTAACAGCATCAACCAACTTTTTCGCTTTCTCTTTCATACCAATCACTTCCCTATAGTAGATTCGGTATATTTGATGGTTCTGATATCCCCCTCAATCAATACTCTAGAATCTGGATATCTGATATCTTCTCTGGATCTTAAAATATCGGTATATGTCTTTTGAGATCCTCGAACAGTAACCCTGCCAAATACAGGAGCCACATTGCCTCTTGATTTTTCTAAATCAATCAGCTTGTCCTGTTGTGTCTGAGAAAATACAAAAACTCTGTAATAGATATTATTCTTACTCATAATAAATAAGCCCACTTCCTTCCAATGAATAACCCGTTAATGAATCAACATGTTTCTTTAGTACTTGATCATTTGACTCTACAATCTCTGAGAGAGATTTATTAATATTTTCAACCATCTTTTCAGACTGTTTAGCTACAGCCATGTCATCTTGCGATGCTTCGTTACCTAATACATTTCGTTTGAATTCCATAGCTTCTACTAATCCTCTGGTCTTGGTGTATTCATCAGACAATTTACCCAATTCTGTATACCAAGTCAAAGGTTCATCTGCTGCAGAAAAGTATCCATTATTATTTATATGTGCAAACGGTACAAGTGAACCACTGGCTCCTGGATCGGACGCTGAGGAAGCATCCGGATCTAATATACCCATTGTTGAAATATTTAACAGTCTCATTTGTTCGGGGAATGACTTGGAGTTGTTTCCAATCCCACTGATTCCCTTATAAGTAAACTTAGTAGCTAGTACAGAGTCCATATCATTAACAATATTTCTAAAGTTAACCAATTGCGATTTGGATACTTCTGAAATAATATAATCTGGTTTAGTATAGATAACCTTCTTAACAGCTCGTATATCTACTCTCTTTCCAATAGAACAGAGGCGATATATACCAGTTGATAATTTATTCCCATAGATGGCAGCAATATATTCCGCACATCTAAGTTTCTTGGTATAAATATCTTTATTATCTTTCAGTCTAAGTAAACCATATTCGCAGATCATCCATAAGAGAACTCTATAGATATCTTTCTTATATTCCCAGGGTAAATGAAGTTGTTCTTGGATATTAATATCCAGAATTCCCTCCATAGACTCCAATACAGAATATCCTTTTTCTAACTTATTAGCAGAACTAAAACGCCCTCCTAATTTTGTTGTCCAGAATACTTTGGTATATAGATCTTGTACAGTACAATCATTATCGATCGAAGTCAATATTGTATACAGAATATGCTGCACTACAGGATTCCGATCAATAAAGATCTTAGGAATCGTGATATAGATATCTTTCTCTCTATTACCAGAATATTTCATCTGTGCACTATTAAAAGAATAATGATTTTCATCAGCCAGATTCTCATACCCAATATAAACATAACTGGATAGCTGCAATATATCCAACGCATTGGTCAATCCATATTTAGCAAAGAGATACATAATGGTGGGTACCGTTTTGCTAAATACATTACAATCGTATTGGGTTAAGACGTGGCATTCATCATTCGTATCATATACCGGATAATCATGTTTATAAATTCGTATCGGGTTCTTATTGGTCTTAAACGTTACCGAATGAGTCTTCTGATTCTTAGCAGACATGTTGTTATATGTAGATGCATCAACGATCTGATACATAGGAGAGTAATAATTTCCATTGATATAAAAATAGAACTTATTGACTATCCTGGGTATTTCGATCAACACATCACAATCTGATTCTTCGTCTTTGACTTTGATATGATAGTGTACTACTAAGAGTTTCAAATCAGAATCTTTCAAATCGATATAATTATATCGGTTATCATCTTCTCCTCTTTTGGTAGAACGACTGGTACGTCTGGAAGCATCATAATAGTTCCGTAATGTCTCCTGGATTTTAATATAGTCATTGATAACTGTAAATCCTTTGACTTGAATACTAAATATTCCATTGGTCTGACAAGACATAATAATCTTTTCAACCTGATCTATGATGGCTTCATCAGAACGTCGAAACAGATCGTTGTTAAATTTATCAATATGATTATCAATATACTTATGGATAAACTCATACTGGTCCATATTAGGTCTCCTCTGTCAGAACGGTTCTAAATTCTTTACCCATTGGATTAAGAGCTCCTTCTTTATCTCTAATCACCAATTCTGCTTCAATATCAAAAGATTTTAAAACTCTCTTAATCTTAAGAAACGATATAGCATGTGTCGCCGGATTCTTTAATGATCTTAGATCATTATTGAAATCTGACGTAGAAGGAAATTTATCTTTATATGCATCAGCATCAATATGCTTTGCATTAATAGCCTCTTTTACAATCTTAAGTTCTGGTAAGTCATATTCATTCGATGGTAATGTTAATGCATTATTCAGTGTACTGAGTCCAATACTCTGTTCTGATTTCAATGCATCAATCATTTTAATATGATCTGCAAAATTTTTGATATTCTTAGAACTAAAATCTATAATCTTAGATGAAGAATATTCTGCTTTCTCTTCTTCTGTTGTTGGTTCTGTATAAATAATGGCTGCTTTATTTGCAAATGCAGATGGTACATCTGGTCTATATCGACTATAGATTGGATATACATAATCTCCCTTTTCAAGACAAATATCATCCATCAATTGGTCTTTATCATACATTCTTTGCAGTTCGTCTTCTGTGACGATCGTCATTGTCTTTCGATTAATGACAACTTTCTTTGCAATGTACATTGCATGACTCCTTTAGGTTAAAAAAGAAGAAGGAGCGTAATGCTCCTCCTTCCCATCTTATATATGCTTAGGAGGTTGGATAATTAAGCAACTTTGTCTTTCTTTTTCTTTTCTACAGACTCATCATCTTTGATATGCTGTTTCAGAATTTCAGAAGGAGTTACATTAATGGAAACTTTTCCATTTTCAACAGAGCCTTCCATCTTGAAATAATCTTTCAATTCCAAAACAGGATCAATATTCACATTCTCATTATACCATTTCTTCAGAGAACGGATAGTTGTTAATGTGATATGAGTCATATAGTCAATTCCGTTTTCTACTGGACGGAACTGAATGCGGAACTTGTAAAATGCTGTACTTGCCAGATCCGGAACCACAACAGGATCATTGAACTCAGCAATTTTTGCATTTTCCGGAATATCTTTTTCATTAAATGTATATTTCAATGTATAGGAATCACTATCATCATTCTTCTGCTTAGATACAATAGCAGCAAACACAATAGGAGCTGTTTTATTCTTTTCGGCAGCGCCAACACAATTCATATAATCCCCGTTGCGGATTACAATAGCATGAGGCACTCCATCATCTTCAGCTTTGACTTTTCCCAAATAAGCGGCAGTGGCTTCAAATAAGAACTTGTAGATATACGTTGTATATCCTGCCGGCCAATTAATACCATCATCAATCAAATCTTTTGTTAAGATTGAGTTCAGTGTGGTTTCTTCAAATTTCATGTCAATTCCTCCTATAAATAACTATATTGAACGGATGGGTACAAATTACCCATCTCGTTAATATATTATGTAATTATATTTGTGTTTGTGTAACTTTTGATTTCAATTTCCAGACAAGTTTTGTAAGTAAGCATAGGCTGTCTGAGGATTCATGATCATACATTTTGACTTACCTTGCATAATCATTTTGTTTACTTTTTCTACTTTAGAAGAAGTAAATCCATCATAGGGGACAATTAAGAACATTGTATTCTTAGTCACAGATTTATCTCCATCTGCGCTAAATCCATGAGAGTTAAACTCTTGCTCTAATTGCTTATCCCTGACTCCACTGAAACGAACTTCTGGCAATGCCTGTTTCTGTCCATATGTCTGAATAACATTGGGCATAGATAGGATCGTTTCCATATCTTCTTTCATAATTGTACTCCTTTCATATACAATAGATTCTGCTATAGTTCTACCCATTCCAGGAATGTTGTAGATCATATCAAACAAATCTTTAGCATTGGCTTTTACAATTCTTTCTAAACGAATATATTGTAAGATCTTTTCCCATCTAGACTGAGAAACCCCATTGAATCCAATAGCTCCTACGATTTGATAATCATAGATAGATTTTGTTTTGAGGTCTTGTATTCTGGACATCAACTTTCGTCCATTAACTTCTCCCAGCAATTCTATGGCTTTGTTTTCTTGTATATGTAAGAAGCTCGTTAAATTGGTGACTTGTAATTTTGTTAATTGTGCTCTCCCAAAATCCTTAACTCCGAGCTTTTTGAGCATACCTGAAACACGTGCCAGCACTTTTTCAGGACAATACGGGTTAGTACACCATGCACTGTCTCCAGACTCTGAAAACGTGATTTCTTGTCCACAGGATGGGCAATATTCTGGAAATGGAATAGGAGGCTGTTCTCTATCCATTCTTGCATTATAAGAAATATCTGGTTTCGTCAGATAACAGATTACGTCATTATTATACTTAATATTGACGATTGATCCTTCTCTTAGTCCTAATTCCATAAATCGTTTATAGGAATGAACAGTCGTCTTATCATGAGTGGTTCCAAAGAACTCTACAGGAGCAAAATATCCGATAGGAGTAATTCGTCCATCTTGTCCTACAGAGAATTCATACTTCATGAAATAAGTATTCTTGGCTTTTGCATTAAACTTAATAGCAATCGACCATTTATCTACACTGTTCTTTCTTCCCAAGATTTGTTTCATATTGGGATCAGTATAAGAAACAACTACCCCATCATAAGCAAAGTTCATAGAGGTCCTCATATATTCTGCTTCTTCTGTAAATTGCTTAATCTGATCCACCAATTCATAATAATTTCCACGTATTAGTACATATCGCATTTCTACACCAGACGAATAATATTGATTCATCCAGTCTATTTCTTGTGCAACAGATTCAAACTGTATACCAGATGTTTTAATAGGAACCAATGTAATAAAGTCTCTATACATGGTCGCATTGGCATTGGCTAATAAACCAGATACAGCCACTCTAGGATTCTTATACTTAATCCCAAACATCTGCTCTAACTTCATCAAATTAGAATATGTAATAATAGCCTCAAACTTCATCCCAAATTTTACATTAGGATCCATTCCTTTGGCTCTAATAAACTTTTTACCTCCAAAGATACCTGTATAATCAGTAGCTTGTTGATTGGCTGTATCTCCTCGACTATTAGCAAATACAATGGTATCTCCTTGTATTTCTGCCTCTACAGATACACCATCATATTTTAATTCCAAAATCATTTCTGGTTTAGCCAATCCTGTTCTCTGATAAGCAGATTGTTCGGCATAGGGATAAGTTGGTGTTAAGAAATCTCTATCAAATGCAATGACAGATTCGTCATCTTCTTTGACTCCAGAGTTAATAGCATCATACATACTGACAAACTTACACTTGTCTAATGTACCGATTAATTCTGGATAAGATGGTGTAGTATCTCTAACCAGCTTGTTAGCTACTGTATGATCAGAAGTATCTACTATAAAATCTTCTTCTCTTACAGGATATTTATTAAATAAAATATTAGCTGCATATGTCTGTTTATCTTTGGGAATAGTAATCATAGCATCAATTCCCATAGACTTACTTTCTGCAATATTTCGTAAATCTTTTGTATTTAGTTTCAAATTATTTGTTGGTGGTGCTCCAACAGGTGCATTTCCTCCTGTCAGTTTATTATACTTTACCACCACTAAATCATAGATTCCATCTTCTAATGGCAAAATATCCATATCTGTGTTATTATACAGAATATTGGATATCACCAATATTTCTCGAATGGTTTCTAAATCATTGGAATACATAGTTCCATTTAGGAATTCACTACATATCTGATTAATTGCGACAATATCTGGGCTGGTAAGAATATTCTTACCAGCCTCAAGATTAACCAGGATTTCATGAATTCGCAACTCATCTTTTGAATTGCTCATAGTTATTCTCCTTAGAATTTGTGTACCGCATCGACGAGCATTGCTGTTTGTAATTTTCTAAAATCTGTTGTATTCTTAACAAGAGTCATCAACTGTTTATCTGTTTTGGCTTCTTGCATCAAATCAAACATCTTGTCGAAAATTTTAGCTTGATCGTCAGATGACTTAGTCTTATTATACTTATAATATCTTTTTGTAAGTTCGTTTAGAGCATCTACATAGCCATTATATGTAACATAAAACGGTACTTGTCGAATCGCATCTGTTTTTACCTTATCGGTAGGAGATTCATACCTATGAATGGCATCAATCATAATCCCACTGGGCGTATGCTTTTCTTCTTTTTCAAAGACTAAACGTAATCCTAAACATTTGAGATATGCATTGGCAATCTCTACGTTTCTAGATTTTGCGTTTTCATCCAATACAATATTACGATCGAATGGATCCCCTATTAAGAGTTGTTCCATCAATCGTCTGGCTATTGGAGAAGTAGACAGCATCATAAATGCTTCTACAGTAAACTGGCATTCTGGAAGCTGCATTAATTCGCTGGCTTCCATATTTCCTATTCGTACTGGAGTCTTCGGAATAGGAGATATATGCATTTTGCTGGCTTTAGTTTTTGTATTCTCTCCTCGTATATTGGTGGATGCCAATGATACGGCAGAAAAATGTTCTTTGGCCAGCTGTTTTAATTTGTAAATATACTTTTTACCTACAATCATTGGTCTTCTATTTTTGACCATTCTGACTTGTCCATTGGATCCCACTTGAGGTACATACAAATATTCCTCTTGGATCCAAGGAAAAGCATCATATACTTCTTTTAATCGATCTATGGTCATGATATTCTTCATAGGAACAATAACCAGACTAATACTACCCTGGTTAATCATAGATTCCATATAGAATCGTCTTTCTTCCATAGTTGATTTGTTCATTAAGTCTTTCCAATCATCGGCCTCTTCTGGATTGATGATATGGATATAAGTGTAGACGGTTTCTTCCATCATAGGAATCAATGCATCTACATTTGCTGTATATCCCATTCCAGAGTTATTATCTTGCTCTTTGGCTGTATAAAACAGTTGACCGATATGCTCTAAGATCTTAGCCGCAATATAAGTCAATTCTGTCTCAAAAGACTGTCCAGGATTCAAACGGTTGATAATGGTCGAACTATTATAGATCGCATCTACCGCATGATATTCCCCGTTTCTTAGATAATGTGGCATTTGATTGTCTGGCAAAATAGCCGAGACAACGCCTTTGCCACCATATCTATCTGTAATCTTATCACCCACGTTCAAAACTTTATTTGAACGAGTGATAATTCTCATAACAACATTATTAAATACTTTGTCTTTGATATATGGGATATTGTTAGCTGTATCTTTACACTTGGTATATTCTTTTTGTAAGTCATACGACATCGTTACCTTTGGATGACTCTTCATAAAGCGGTCTACCGTAGTATACAACTTAACGCAATAATCCATATTCTTATCATAATATTCCTTTAACTGCTGGTAATACATATCCTGCAGTTTTTCTGGATTATTACAATAAATATCGATATCTACAACTTCTCCTTCTGAAATATAAGGAGTGTCAGACACCATCAATGTTTTCAGTCTATCTTTAGACTGAGAATATAAAGCTTCATCATCTTTACGTTCTCTACGAATAGCGCAGAGAATGTTATTGTTGATATATTCCCCAATATTTGGGAATGCTTTATAGTATTCATCGGACCCATATAGATTCAATGGAATATCATTTTCATTGATAATGATCTCCACTTCATTGAATATGGGAGCTGTAAATTTCTTAGCAGCTGTTTGTGATAAGACAATAGGATCTTCTGTAGTCAGTCCAAGTGCCATATAAATGGTGGTTAGATTGACTCCATCTTTCTTGTTATTATACTTATCAAAAGATGCACTCTTAACCAATGGAGTTCCTTTAGCAATGAATTCTCCTGGTTTAGAGTTATCTAAGAATTCACTATTGATATTGAATCCATAGAGCTCTGTATGATACTCATAATCTGTTCTCATCATAGAGTGAAGAATATTATTATCAATATCATGTAATAGAATACAGTACTTCTTTCCATTCTTATGAATTTTATCAATAACTGTATAATTTGCATCTGCTGTAATAAAATTAGATGACAGGGTACCGAATTGGTTCTCATACCCTGTCATAATAATCGGAACTTCCGATTCACATAATTGAATAGATTGCTCTTTCTGAATTCCCTGCATAACTTTTCTGGAACCAGAATTTGTTTCATTAAAGGGTTGTAATAGTCCCTTTCCTAATGTGTATTCTCTAGACGGTAAGTTTTGTTCAATTTCATTTGCTATACCTTGTAAGTCCAGACTATTCGCCATCGTATTTAACTCTCCTTAAACTTAAATACATTTTGAACTACTCTTAAATATAATATATGTCTTAATCTTACTTTGCGGCATTAAGTCTGGCCATCATATCATTATTCATCTTAGCACTAAAATCAGCAGAACCTGTTCCAATTAATTGAGGAATCTTAAACAATTCTTCAGAATATGCATTCATAAACATATCATAGAACTCTGGTTTCTGCATCTTATCTTTGAAATTGCCCATAGAGAACTTCATATCTTTGTGCTCATCTATATACAAACCAATTCCTGCTCCATGAACTCTACCACGTTCTTGCATGAATAAGAATGCGGATAATACAGGATCAAATCCAGTATTCTGATTAAAAAGTAAAGTAGTCTTCTGGTTCGCTCTTGCAGAGCGAGATTTTACCAATGTAACGTCTACTAACGATCCAGGAACTTTAAACTTTTCATCTGACTTCAATTTGGTTACATCATCCAACCGAATGATGGTATTTGCCAAGTAGATAATTGTCTTGCCTCTTGGAAGAGTTTCACCTTGTTTCAGATATGCCAATGCGGTTTTCTTATGCATCATTGGATTAATAGACACATCATCCAAAATATGATTAACAGCAATCAGAATGATATTGGCAGCTTTCAGCATCTGGATAATTCCTCTGAAAACCTGAGTAATAACTTTAGCTCCCGCTGTTGTAGACATACCACCAGATAACTCATCTTGTTCTAATACATTTTCCGGCATCAAAAGAGCAATAGAATCTAAAATATATACGGTGGGTTCAAACATCATGATTGGATTACCAAAAGTATCCAATTTCCCTGTGTCATACATAAATTCATCTTTATGCTCCATCTTCAAATTATAAATCATCTTAATTCGTTTATAGAAGTTTTCTGCTGTTATTCCAGAGTCTCTGATAATATATCTTTTCTTTAATTCATCTCCATGATACCCAGTTAAAAGTTCTCGCCTTTGCCATGTCATAGAGAGCGTTTCAGACGAATCCTCAAATACCATAGCTTTAGGAAATGGTCTAACAATATTAGCTGCTATTTGTTCACAAAATGTAGACTTACCACATCCTGAACGCCCAATAACCATAATAAACGAACCATTGGAAACGCCTGTAGAATAATATTGCTGATGAATATTCTTCTCATCGTTGTCAACCGTTTGAATATATCCATTCATAAAATCAAAATTAGGAAACCCAGTAGGAAACCCTACATCAGTAGTAGCTTCTGCTGCCATCTGTAAATCTTTGTCTTTAGATACTTCTTCCCTAAACATTGTGGATAGTAATGACATATTTATTCCTCCCATGAAATAAATGAATTTAGCCTATATTAATAAGTTTCAATGGTTTTAAGAATCTATCAAATAAAAAGTAAACGCATAAAGCGTAGGGAGAGCCCCTTATAGCTCTCCCTTATGTTTTTCTAGTACGTTATAATAATTAATACACTCTATAGTGTCTAATAAATCGGCGCGAAGGTTTCCTATATTTTCGAAAATCGCTTGACGATCTTTTTCAATTTGTTCACGATTTTCATTAGTTATTTTAATTGCATTTATAAACTCAAGATGATCTTTAAGACGATTTATATCTGCCTTGATCGCTTCGAAATCTCTATATAGTTCTTGTTTTGACTTCATTTTTTATCTCCTTCTTAGACAATATCGTCCATATAAATAGAACAACTACGAAGATATTCCATACGTTCAATAATATTGTCTTGAATAGTATGAATCTCAACTACACGTCTCATATCTTTCAAATCGTCATCAATTGAATGGCGTAATTTATGATGGCTACTATGCTGCATAATCATATTCAACTCTTCATGCAATGCATCAAATTGATTACGTAACTCATTGAACTCTGCTCTATATTCTGAATAAGCGATATGAGGTTTTTCATTTTCTTCATAATTCTTATAATGTATAGTAGCATTCAAATTTCCTGAATTCTTAATCATAGTTCTACTCCTCTATAGCTATTTCCCTTTCTTGCTGTTGCAATAACAATAATTCCTAAATAGTGAAGTCAAATATAACATCCTTTTCAAATCGTGTACTGATTCTAATATCTTGGTGTCTTTAGAATCCCAAATTCTATCACTATACAAAATATCGTTAATCTTATCCTCTATAGTATTCAGATTATAATCGATTGTAAATACGTGAATAATTTCCATTCTATAAGATGCAGTATTATACCCACAAATAAAAAGCAATGAATCAAGTGTAGTCTCTATCTGTTTACAATATGATGGAAAAAATGTAAATACTTCCGGAATATTTACAATTACTTTATCATTACATTGCTTCATATCAGAAACATAATTTGTTATCGCGTCTATAAATTCGCTATTAATTCTCATAACTCTATTCATTTTTTAGTCCTCCTCTTCAATTTCTGCATTAATTTTGCAGCTATTAATAAACTCAATATAACTTCTTCTAATATGTATCATATGTGCTCCGATTCTATCATCCAAATCAGTGAAATACTTATTAAATAACAAAGTGCCGATATCGCCCCACATCTTTTCAATTATATCTATATGTATTTGAGGATGATATACAAATCCTGGCATATTGTTTATACCATCGGGAATCATCAAGCTTTTCATAAATTCGACTTCACGACGAATATCATAGAAAGTGGTTCTACAATAAGTATTAAATACCCCTTTTTTCTGCAAATCAGTAGTTATTAAATTTATATATTTTTCAACATTATTAAAAAACCGAATAGCTTCTGCTCTGACATCATAAGAAAATTCAACCACGTTTCTCGGTTTCATTTTATTTTACCTCCTTAGAAACAACCTTATTTACATCATTACTAAATTGAATACGAAAGCTTTTATCTTTATGACCACCTCTTTTCTTTTTACTCTCCTTTTTAATTTCAAAATTAGGATTATTCCACATACAATAGTAATAATTTTCAATCTTGTGTATAAATACGAAAATCTCATTAATAGCATCGATAGTAAATTTTAAAGATCTATCATTATCGGCTAGCATATCGGCATCTGCTATAAGATATCCCATTGGCGTTTTGATCTTATCCACAGTTTCAACAAACACTCTGCTATGAATATATTTACTATTACATAGTATCGATAGCTGATATAAATAGCATTTGATCTCTTTACAATTTCTATATACTCTTTCGTATTTTATAGGATTAAGTGCTATATAAGATAATTTCTCATTAATATTATCCATATGAGAATTAAAATATTTTCTAAAACTTTTATTAATTTTTACAATATTTGATTTCATAATATCTACTCCTTTTAAGTATACCCTCTGGTATCATAGAAAATATATCAACAAATTTACTTCATCTTTATAATATATAATTTCAAAATACTTAGATTACAAAAGATACCCAGAAGCTCATATGAGCTTCTGGGATTTATATTAAATTTACTACATACCGCCTTCATCAGAAGATGCATGCTGAGATAAAGCAATTCGAGAATTATCCAAAATACGTTTAATCTTATCTTGTGGGAAGAGTGAACCAACCATATCCATCTTCAATTGTCTGGTAAATTCTGTTAACAAGTTAGGATCGTTTTGCTCACTTACATAAGCTGATGCTATAGCAGTGGCCATTGAATTGACTGCATCTACAATCTGTCCAGTATTAACTGCATTCAGATAAATCGGAGGAGGCAATAATACTTCCAACTCATCTACATTATCTGTATCCATATTGAATTCATAGTTATAAATCTTTGTTACAATACGACTGAATATTTTCTGTGTAATACCTTGTCTATTATTGATCTTTTGTAAGAACTTGGTATTGGTCATTGTCAGATGAGTTGCATAATCTACCTGCTGTCTAGCATTGACCACTTCAAACGGAACATCGGTAGCATTAACAGCCATCTCTTCCAGCATATTCATCAATTCTGTTTTGATTTCTGTTTGCTGCCCAGGAATAACTTCAAAATCTACCGGAGAATCTCCAGATGCAGATCTTGGAATAACGATATCATTAAAACGTCCAATCATATTCAGTACATTAGACATGGATTCTATCTGTCTAATACCAAAATTAGAACGCTGAATTTGATTGATAACGTTCATCAGTGTTCCAGCGATATTCGTATCTACTGTTTGTCTTACATAGTATACTCTTTTATCAAATCCTCTAGTGATAGATTGTAATGTATTAGAAATATACAACGAAGAGAATAACTTAGCCGGGAATAAAGATCTGAATAGACCAGATATACCACGTTTAGTTTCTTTATCAAATTCGAAATAGCAATGTTCAATATCTTCTGGAGGAATAAAACTAACTGTAATCTTAGCAATCTTGCCAGTAGCATCTACAGAAGCATTGTATTTCAGAATAGAATATATTTCTTTAGAAAGATCTTGGTTGGTATTAACGAACTTAGCATCAATCTTCTTAGAAATTGCATCTGCAATATTTTTAATAGCTGTATATTCAGAAGATGCATTTCTATGGAAATCATAAGTTCCTTTATAAGCACCGCTTGGACGTATACCACCTATAGTAGAAGAATATGTAGTTTGTTCTAAGGCCATCTTTTTGTCACATTCTATATAGAAGTATCCTAAACAAATATTGTCTATATACAATGGCTTAACCATCTCATGATCTAAGACCTTAACTACACAGCCAGGAATCTTTATTTTACCAATCTTATTGGTATTGGGTTGATTGATATCGTTAGTCAGTGTAACTCCATTGGCAGCCATAGAATTTTTATCATTTGTAGCTTTGGTGTATTCATTCGTGCCTTTATCTATACTACCAGAGATATCACTATCTGCTTTTTCATTAAAAAATAAAGAGCCATTTTCATTGAAGACTTTATATGTCTTCATACGATCCAAAATAGCAGATTTAATAATACGACTAGTATTGAATTCAATCTTCAGATCGCCACAAGCTTCTTTAATCAGTTGATTGTTCAGATCGGCGGCTTTCTGTTCTGCTCTATGTCTTTCGGTCATATTATCTACAGGCATAGTAGCTTCTTGAATAATTTCAGAAATATCTATTTCAGAAGTTCTGTCTTTTACATAATCATTGACTGCTGATTCTATAAAGGCTTCCTGAGCAACGTGTCCTGCCACATCAGCATTCGTACTACCCATTCCGTTATATTGAGCTCTTATTAACGTCTCTATCGCTCTCTTATACGGGACTATGTATACAAATGCCTCTCCGTATTTATCGGCAGGCCTATACACGTCTTCATCCAGCAGTTTAGAGAGGTCATATTTCTCTTTTAACGTCTTGATATTATTTGCAATACTGGAATCATCCGATGAATTTTGTGTTACAGATCGAATAACGATAGATTCTTTATTGAAATGGTCTGCAGACAATACATGCTCTCTACGAGTGTCCAATGCATCTTGTAATTTAGGCATGTATTTACAAACCATATCAATTTCTCTATCTATATCTCTAACTAACGTATTCTGTGTATAGATAGCCAATACATTGTTCATATTATTTCTATCAGACAATGATTGGTTAATATTATTCAGTAAGTCATAATTATTTCCGCCATTAGAAGGATTGATATTATATGCCTTCTGATATAGAATCGATATATTAGATTCCCCAGTATTTGCTATATTATTATTAGATATCTTCTCTATGGCTGAATTGACTCTATCTTTAAGAGAACGTATCTGTTGAGAAGATACGTTATCATTATAGTACACATCAGAGTATAATGCATCCCTCGAGTCTTTCACTTTTTTCTCAAGTGAAGACATTCTTTCATCTGCCATTATATCACTCCTTCAAAAAATAAAATATAGTTCCAGTTCTTACTCAAATGTTTACAGAGTAAGAACCGGATCATTTATCATAGTCTTAAGATACGATATATATTGAAGAGATCATCTTTCTTCTTATGAATGATGATATTGATCAGATAGTTTCTATATCTGTCTTCATAGATATCCATATCTACTACTTCTGATTTCTTAGCATTAATAAACGTAGGAGCAATAAACAACAACCTTTGATCATAATAGATATGCTGTATCCCATCGGTTGCTTTAGCAGACAATGCTCGATTAAATTCTAAGATAGACTTTATATCTTTATACTCTGCTATTTTCTTAGAATGAGAGATTTCATTCATAATAGACTTATATAATTTAATATAGTCTTTAAAATCATAACAGAGTCTATATTCATCTTTACACCACATATTTAACAACTGATCATTTATGCCATTATACTTTGTCTTAGTTGCATAAATCTCATATGGCTCAAACTTGCTAGTATGAGAAAACTTCTCCAAAGCAATCAAATCTTTGTTCATAATGGCTATATTTGGAAAATCTTCTGATAACTCAATCTTTACAGGTTCTCTGAATGTTTTCAGAATATTGGCATCCACAAAGCTTTGCGCAAATCCAATTACAGTCTTTGTAATTTGAGAATAAACCACAACATTGGCTTTCATCTCTTTGCCTATACTGATTAACTTGAGTATATCTTCTGGAGATACTTTATATTTAATAATAGACGGAATATCATCCATAATTATACAAGTCTCCTTTTAAACTTAATATCTAACTCATTCTTTTGCTCTTCTGATAAATTCGGATGATCCAAAACAATCATTCCATCAATAACATGATCTATTTCATTAATTCTCATAGCATTAGTCAATGGTTTTCGATTATTGGTTGTATATTGTGGATCATAGGGCAAGATTTCATTCTTAACTGGATAGAATGGAATTTCTACAGTATTGAAATACTCTAAGATATCCCCATACATTTCTTTAAAGTTAGCCAAATGAAACCATCTATGCATACATTCCAATGGATTATCTGAAGTCAAATCTTCTATGAATTGACCAGATCTGGTATACATTGGATTATTAATTGCGTTCTCATTTTCATAAATTGTACTAGGAATTTGAACATATCCAATCAATGTATTTGGAGCCATATTATATTCTTGCTGAATAGACGGATACAGTCTTGTAAAGTCAAAATCAACCGCATTGGATGCTCTCATAATAGGTCTACCATTGATATTGTCTTTGATAGAGTCTGCTACTTTGGTTGGTTCTGCTACAAAAGCTCCTTCATAAGATTTGACATTGCTATGATCTTTGTACTTGTTGTTATTATTTCCCAATACAAAGTCTCCAAAACCTTTAAACATAATAGAGGCTCGATTGGTCAAATAGACTGTCTGTCTATGAACTTTTCTATACTGTGTTCCATTTAATAATGCTTTATTAAAGATATACGGAATATCTTCAGATTTGAACTCTATACAATACTGTACGATAACGTCCATCATATTATATTTGACAAACGTTCGATAATTATTATACGGTAAATCTTGGATATTGGCTGCAATATCATGATAATCCAATTTTCTAACTCCGGCTACTTCATCTCCTATAGAATCCAAACTATACGATCTGAATTTGGCTCTGCCTTTACGTCTGGAAGCAAACTGAATCAATTGGTCTAAATATACAGAATAAGAAGTAATGTCTGCATAATCTCCCTTTTCAGCAAATTCCGTAGCAACCGCTCTTTGATCGATATTATAGCTGCAACGTTTATATTTTGCAGGAATATTCTGAGGACAAATGATTTCTTTTGGATCCACTCCCAGTCTTTTAATTCTATCAATAATAAATGGAATATCGAATGCCATGTTCCATGCCAATACAAAATCTGGTTGTTCATGATTGATATATCCAAATAAATCATTTAGCATAACCAATTCATCATCATACATTAAGACTCTTGTTTTCAGATTCTGTAATTGGTAATACTCAACCTTATCTTGCCCACCCAAAGTATCGGTTAAAAGCTTCATAAATTCTTGATTAAACGAATCGTTATCAAATGAATCTATAAATGGCCGAATCAATGGATTAATATCCGACTGATTCAATAAGAATGTGGTTAATTCTTTTTTATCATGATCCAAATAAGATACCGCATTGATTGGGCAATTTCCATCTGTTGGAAATGGTGTATCCGATAGCTTATTATCAACTTCGATATCTAGATAAGCTCTTGTAATAGGAGTCTCCGTGTTCTTATATTGCTCAGCAAATCTCATTCTATAGAAATCTGTAATAGGAATATCAGATTCAAATACTCTTGTGTTTTGCTGGAAATATGCATTGGTTGCTCTGCGGTCTATTTTAATCTGCTTATTATAATAATCTAATTCTCCTATCGATTGTGCAATGGATTTGGTTAGGCTATTATATTTGCATATTACTTGTTTCAGATGATCTTTGGTTTCAAAGAACTTTCTATAACTTGGGGTTTCTACTTCATCTTTTAATACATAATAAAAATATTCAGGCTCTTCGATAAAGGTAATTCCTTTTTGCTTGGTTATATTGTCTTTATATAAAATCGTCATAAAATCTTTGGAGTAAGATCCTGTCTCTTCATCTCGTCTTCCATATCTATATACAGTATCCATGACAACTAAATCAGAGCCTAATGGATACTTTGGAATTAATTTAGGAAAATTTGACATACTATTCTAAACTCCTTTCAAATGTTATTACATTGTATCATATAGATTTATTTGCTATATTCTCAACACATCAGTAATTTGAACTATATTGAAGGAGGAATTACCTGTGGATAAAAACGAAGACCTTATGGACTTCGGACAATCTTTGTTCGAAGTAGATACCCAGTCTGCCACCGTCCCCGTAGAAGTTGAAGATAAACCGAAACGAGGCAGACCTAAAAAGAAGCCAGTAGAAGAAGGACCTTCTGTACGCAATAGAAGCCCATTAAATTCTGACATGACTTATTTAGAAACATATAATGCACCTGCTCAAATGATGGCTGGTGTTATTGCACAAATAGATGATCTTGGTAATAAAATTACAGCAGATCTGAATAGTGTACGTTCTTCTCGTACACTTAAAAATAAGTATCTCTATATCTCTAACTTATCTGGTGCTTTGACTGGTATTATGTCCAGCAAGATTAGTGCTATCAGAGAGCTTAGAGGTATGGTAACTGATTCTAATAATTTTGAATTGAAAAAACAGAATCAGCTTAAAATTGACGAAAGAGATTCTGATGATAAGATTGTCATGGATATGTACAATGCTTATCTGAATGCTCCTGTCGGTAAATTACAGGCCGGTCCTATGAGTCCTGTATCAGCCGGTTATATCAACAGCAATACAGATGGTGTAAATATTACTCATAATGACAATGGAGCCTATGCTATGTCTTCTGAACCTGGATACGATGCTTACTTACAGAATCTAAGCCCAGAACAGAAAGCAATGGTTAATGAAAAGAATCCATATATTGAAACTGTTTTAGTCTACAATCAGTCTGACCAATCAAAATGGTTTGAAGTTATTGATACCAGAACAGGTATGCAAGTTCCTGGTATTCCTGTACCACCCGATTTTGTCAGAGACGGATGCAATGTCAATATTAGAGCTGGTATAGCCCGTAATGCCAATTTGAATCAAACCTTTAAATTAAAAGTTGTTGGCGTAGGACAATCTGACGAATTCTAATTCATCAATATAATATATAACAAAAAATAAATTTATGGAAATATTCTATACTCTATATAGAGTATAGAATATTATCCTATGGTATACATCATAGTAAGAGAAGTATTGACCGATTTATCCTATTTGATATATAAACTATCTCTCTGGAAGGTTAATCATACTTTTATCCTAATAAATAGGTAATGATCAATTTAAATATGAGCTGTATCAGAGCATCATATTTATGGATGAATTTTATAAATTTTTCCATAAAACCCACCGCCCTTCCTGGACGCACGTATTCAATACTTCTCTTTGGTTATGAAAGACATCAGATGGTATCTCTGTTTATATAGTCCATATACAGTGCTACCTATCATAAATCGCCTCGAATTTGTTTTCTCCCTTATGTATTATAGATACAATACAATCAATTTACACAAAAGCTCTATAAGAACTTTGTACTTATCGATCGTTTTAAGGAATTTGGACAACATGATTTAATTATCCTTTCCAGGCTTGATATTTCTGATGTCTTTCACATTTCTATAATATAT